>BNJT01000660.1_pt1:0-302500 | contig 641343 bp, 636 predicted proteins | sample 8540491 | NCBI WGS metagenome assembly BNJT01 (sample SAMD00202455, study PRJDB9452) | human saliva metagenome | host: Homo sapiens | reverse complement strand
ACAGACACTTCCAATCGTCTGCTTTAGTTAGCCTACTGCGTCCCTCCATCACTACATACTCTAGTACAGGAATATCAACCTGTTGTCCATCGGATACACCTTTCGGTCTCTCCTTAGGGTCCCGACTAACCCAGGGGCGGACGAGCCTTCCCCTGGAAACCTTAGTCTTACGGTGGACAGGATTCTCACCTGTCTTTCGCTACTCATACCGGCATTCTCACTTCTATGCGTTCCAGCACTCCTCACGGTACACCTTCTTCACACATAGAACGCTCTCCTACCATACCTATAAAAGGTATCCACAGCTTCAGTAAATTGTTTTTAGCCCCGGTACATTTTTCGGCGCAGGGTCACTCGACTAGTGAGCTATTACGCACTCTTTGAATGAATAGCTGCTTCTAAGCTAACATCCTAGTTGTCTGTGCAACCCCACATCCTTTTCCACTTAACAATTATTTTGGGACCTTAGCTGGTGGTCTGGGCTGTTTCCCTTTCGACTACGGATCTTAGCACTCGCAGTCTGACTGCCGACCATAATTCATTGGCATTCGGAGTTTATCTGAGATTGGTAATCCGGGATGGACCCCTCACCCAAACAGTGCTCTACCTCCAAGAATCTCTAATGTCGACGCTAGCCCTAAAGCTATTTCGGAGAGAACCAGCTATCTCCAAGTTCGTTTGGAATTTCTCCGCTACCCACAAGTCATCCAAGCACTTTTCAACGTGCCCTGGTTCGGTCCTCCAGTGCGTCTTACCGCACCTTCAACCTGCTCATGGGTAGGTCACATGGTTTCGGGTCTACGTCATGATACTAATTCGCCCTATTCAGACTCGGTTTCCCTACGGCTCCGTCTCTTCAACTTAACCTCGCATCATAACGTAACTCGCCGGTTCATTCTACAAAAGGCACGCTCTCACCCATTAACGGGCTCGAACTTGTTGTAGGCACACGGTTTCAGGTTCTATTTCACTCCCCTCCCGGGGTGCTTTTCACCTTTCCCTCACGGTACTGGTTCACTATCGGTCACTAGGGAGTATTTAGGGTTGGGAGATGGTCCTCCCAGATTCCGACGGGATTTCTCGTGTCCCGCCGTACTCAGGATACTGCTAGGTACAAAGACTATTTTAAATACGAGGCTATTACTCTCTTTGGCTGATCTTTCCAAATCATTCTTCTATAATCTTTGAGTCCACATTGCAGTCCTACAACCCCGAAGAGTAAACTCTTCGGTTTGCCCTCCTGCCGTTTCGCTCGCCGCTACTAAGGCAATCGCTTTTGCTTTCTCTTCCTGCAGCTACTTAGATGTTTCAGTTCACTGCGTCTTCCTCCTCACATCCTTAACAGATGCGGGTAACAGGTAGTACCTGTTGGGTTCCCCCATTCGGAAATCCCTGGATCATCGCTTACTTACAGCTACCCAAGGCATATCGTCGTTTGTCACGTCCTTCTTCGGCTCCTAGTGCCAAGGCATCCACCGTGCGCCCTTATTAACTTAACCTTATTTTTTGACCTTTCAGTCATAAACTCTTATTAATACTACAGCGTTTTCGGTTTATTTTCTTGTTACTATTTGATATAGATATTCAATTTTCAATGTGCATTACTTGGTGATCTCTCACCAATGGAGCCTAGCGGGATCGAACCGCTGACCTCCTGCGTGCAAAGCAGGCGCTCTCCCAGCTGAGCTAAGGCCCCACAAGACCTCTCAAGACTAAACAAGACCAATGCGCAGTTCCTTATCCTTAGAAAGGAGGTGATCCAGCCGCACCTTCCGATACGGCTACCTTGTTACGACTTCACCCCAATCATCTATCCCACCTTAGGCGGCTGGCTCCTAAAAGGTTACCTCACCGACTTCGGGTGTTACAAACTCTCGTGGTGTGACGGGCGGTGTGTACAAGGCCCGGGAACGTATTCACCGCGGCGTGCTGATCCGCGATTACTAGCGATTCCGACTTCATGTAGGGCGAGTTGCAGCCTACAATCCGAACTGAGACTGGCTTTAAGAGATTAGCTTGCCGTCACCGGCTTGCGACTCGTTGTACCAGCCATTGTAGCACGTGTGTAGCCCAGGTCATAAGGGGCATGATGATTTGACGTCATCCCCACCTTCCTCCGGTTTATTACCGGCAGTCTCGCTAGAGTGCCCAACTGAATGATGGCAACTAACAATAGGGGTTGCGCTCGTTGCGGGACTTAACCCAACATCTCACGACACGAGCTGACGACAACCATGCACCACCTGTCACCTCTGTCCCGAAGGAAAACTCTATCTCTAGAGCGGTCAGAGGGATGTCAAGACCTGGTAAGGTTCTTCGCGTTGCTTCGAATTAAACCACATGCTCCACCGCTTGTGCGGGCCCCCGTCAATTCCTTTGAGTTTCAACCTTGCGGTCGTACTCCCCAGGCGGAGTGCTTAATGCGTTAGCTGCGGCACTAAACCCCGGAAAGGGTCTAACACCTAGCACTCATCGTTTACGGCGTGGACTACCAGGGTATCTAATCCTGTTTGCTCCCCACGCTTTCGAGCCTCAGCGTCAGTTACAAAGCCAGAGAGCCGCTTTCGCCACCGGTGTTCCTCCATATATCTACGCATTTCACCGCTACACATGGAATTCCACTCTCCCTCTTGCACTCAAGTTAAACAGTTTCCAAAGCGTACTATGGTTAAGCCACAGCCTTTAACTTCAGACTTATCTAACCGCCTGCGCTCGCTTTACGCCCAATAAATCCGGACAACGCTCGGGACCTACGTATTACCGCGGCTGCTGGCACGTAGTTAGCCGTCCCTTTCTGGTAAGATACCGTCACAGTGTGAACTTTCCACTCTCACACTCGTTCTTCTCTTACAACAGAGCTTTACGATCCGAAAAACCTTCTTCACTCACGCGGCGTTGCTCGGTCAGACTTCCGTCCATTGCCGAAGATTCCCTACTGCTGCCTCCCGTAGGAGTCTGGGCCGTGTCTCAGTCCCAGTGTGGCCGATCACCCTCTCAGGTCGGCTATGTATCGTCGCCTTGGTGAGCCGTTACCCCACCAACTAGCTAATACAACGCAGGTCCATCTGGTAGTGATGCAATTGCACCTTTTAAGCAAATGTCATGCAACATCTACTATTATGCGGTATTAGCTATCGTTTTCCAATAGTTATCCCCCGCTACCAGGCAGGGTTACCTACGCGTTACTCACCCGTTCGCAACTCATCCGGAGAAGCAAGCTCCTCCTTCAGCGTTCTACTTGCATGTATTAGGCACGCCGCCAGCGTTCGTCCTGAGCCAGGATCAAACTCTCATTAAAAAGTTTGAGTTCTCACTCATTTCTGTCACTGACAGATTTATTGTTTTTCATTGTTCAGTACTACAACCTTAGTTGTAGTGCCCTGCACATTGGTTCGTCTTGTTCAGTTTTCAAAGGTCTTTGTCACTTGCTTCTCTCAAGTGACAACTATATTAGTATATCACAGTCGCTTTCGCTTGTCAACACTTTTTTGAAACTTTTTTAACTTTTTTTCATCAAATGCCTCAACCGCAACATACCATAGTCCGTACGGGATTCGAACCCGTGTTACCGCCGTGAAAAGGCGGTGTCTTAACCCCTTGACCAACGGACCAGAGTTGTTATTTTCAACTCTTACTATTATACAGGCTTTTTCTGACTTGTCAACTACTTTTTTAAACTTTTTACAAATTTTTCAATTCGTTTTTCAAATTATAGTAAAAAGAGCCAGAATTATACTGACTCTTCTATTTCTCATTAAACTTAGAAGCACGTTCTTCTCCCCACCAATAGGGCATTAGTTCTGCAACTTTAACAGTCTTTCTTCTATTGTAGTCCATCATGAATTCTGCATCTTTATTTTCAGCGTTCAACTCTAAGAGAAACTCTCTGCAAGCGCCACAAGGCATACCCGAACTTCCACCATAAGGTGGTTTGTCTCGAAAGGCTAATACTTTTTTAACCTTAGTTTGTCCCGAGAATTGGTACATATTGAAGAGTGCTGCCCGCTCTGCGCAGAGATGGAAAACACCACAGGTTCCCTCCATACAGAATCCTGTAAATATTTGTCCATCTTCTGCTTCTACTGAGGCCACAACATGGTTAGCGTAAACAAAATCAGATACTTCATGTGGATCGTATAGCTTCTGTGCTTCTTCGTACATCTTTTCCCAGATGTCCATTATTGTACCCTTCTTACTTAGAGATTTCTTTTAACATATTTTCGATATGCTGGATTGATTTTTCACGTCCAAGCAAGAAAATTGTATCTGGTAATTCTGGTCCATGCATTTCACCTGAAACAGCAATACGAATAGGCATGAAAAGATTTTTCCCTTTAATGCCTGTTTCTTTTTGAACAGCTTTGATTTGTGGGAAGATATTTTCTGTTACAAATTCATCATCTGTCATCGCCTCAAGTTTTGCTTTGAAGGCTTCAAGAACTGTTGGGACTGTTTCCCCCGCCATGACTTCGCGCTCTGCTTTTGTCAATTCTGGGAAATCTGAGAAGAAAAGATCTGTCAATGGGATAATCTCATCTACTGATTTCATTTGTGGCTTATAGAGTTCTACCAATTTTTCAGCCTTATCAGTCAATCGACCTGCTTCCTCTAAGAATGGTTTTGCCATTTCAAAGATAGTTTCTAGATCTGCATTCTTGATATAGTCATTGCTCATCCAGTCTAGTTTTTTCTGGTCAAAGGCTGCTGGAGACTTGCTGAGGCGATTTTCATCGAAAAGTTTAATGAGTTCTTCACGAGAGAAGATTTCATCTTCGCCACCTGGGTTCCAACCAAGAAGAGCAATAAAGTTAAAGACTGCTTCTGGTAAATAACCTTTTTTACGGTAGTCTTCGATAAACTGAAGGGTGTTGGTATCGCGTTTAGATAACTTCTTACCAGTCTCAGAGTTGATAATCAAGGTCATATGGCCGAACTCTGGAGCTTCCCAACCAAGGGCTTCATAGACCATAAGCTGTTTTGGTGTATTAGCAATGTGGTCATCTCCACGGATAACATGAGAGATTTGCATATCGTGGTCATCGATAACAACGGCAAAGTTGTAAGTTGGGTAACCGTCTTTCTTTTGGATAACCCAGTCACCGCCGATATTGCCACCTTCAAATTCGATATCGCCTTTGACCATATCATGCCACTTGTAGATACCTGACTCATTGACAGCCAAACGAACCGTTGGGATGACCCCAGCTGCTTCACGTTCTGCGATATATGCTGCTTTCTCCTCTTCACTCATACCAAGGTATTCATTGATGTAACGAGGTGTTTCCCCAGCTGCTTCTTGGCGTTCGCGTTCAGCTGCCAACTCTTCTTCTGTAACGTAAGATTTGTAGGCCTTTCCTTCAGCTAATAATTGGTCGATGTATTTTTGATACAAGTCCAAACGCTCAGACTGGCGGTAATTTTCATGTGTTTCTGGGCTTTCATCCCAATCCATACCTAACCAACGAAGGTTTTCAAGCTGTGAACGTTCACCATCCTCGACATGACGTTTACGGTCAGTATCTTCGATACGAATGATAAACGTTCCACCATGATGACGTGCGTAAAGGTAGTTGAACAATGCTGTACGGGCATTCCCGATGTGTAGTAGTCCTGTTGGACTTGGTGCGTAACGTACGCGGATATCTTTTGACATAGTTTCTCCTATAAAGTCTCTAGGCATCTGCCTTTTTGCTCTCTATATTATATCACAAGTCTTGGCTGAGTCCAATTTCTATGGATAAAGAGAGTAAAAAGAGTGGACAAACCACTCTTTCCTTCTATTATAGACGTGCGTTAAGTTCTTTGCTCAATTCTTCAAATCCTGGTTTTCCAAGAAGGGCGAACATGTTACGTTTATATGCTTCAACACCTGGTTGGTCAAATGGGTTGATGGCATTCAAGTAACCAGAAAGGGCGATAGCCAATTCGAAGAAGTAGATTGTATAACCAAGAGTGAAAGCGTCTTGCTCTGGAAGAGTCACGTACATGTTTGGTACATCACCATCTGTGTGGGCAAGAAGAACACCATCAGTCGCTTTTTTGTTTACAAAGTCAACGTCTTTTCCTTGAAGGTAACCAAGTCCATCAAGGTCTTCTTCCAAGCTAGGGATAATCACGTTTTTTTACGAGGTTTGTCAACACGGACAACTGTTTCAAACATGATACGAGTTCCTTCTTGGATAAATTGACCAAGTGAGTGCAAGTCAGTTGAGAAGTTAGCTGAAGTTGGGTAGATACCTTTTTGGTCTTTCCCTTCTGATTCACCAGCCAATTGTTTCCACCATTCTGAGAAGTATTGAAGTGATGGCTCGTAGTTTACCAAGATCTCAGTTGCATAACCTTTACGGTAAAGGATGTTACGAACTGCTGCGTATTGGTAAGCTTCGTTTTCAGAGATTTTATCTGAAGTGTAGTCTTTGCGAGCTGCATTCGCACCTTCCATAAGGGCTTTGATGTCAGCTCCTGATGCTGCGATTGGAAGCAAACCAACGGCTGTCAATACTGAGAAGCGTCCACCGATATCATCTGGAACAACAAATGTTTCCCAACCGTTAGCGTCTGCTTCAACCTTAACAGCACCTTTTTGGCGGTCAGTTGTTGCATAGATACGTTTGTTAGCTTCTTCTTGACCGTATTTCTTAACCAAAAGTTCTTTGAAGACACGGAAAGCAATTGCTGGTTCAGTTGTTGTACCTGATTTAGAAATCACGTTTACTGAGAAGTCTTTGTCTGCAACATACTCTACCAAGTCAGCAAGGTAAGTAGATGAGATTGAGTTTCCTGCGTAAAGGATTTGTGGAGCCTTGCGTTCTTCTTTTGTTTGCAAATTAGCAAAGTGGTGGTTCAAGAAGTCGATTGCTGCTTTGGCACCAAGGTAAGATCCACCGATACCGATTACAACCAAGACATCGCTGTCTGATTTGATTTGCTCAGCAGCTTTCAAGATACGGTCAAATTCTTCGCGGTCGTAGTTTTCAGGAAGGTCCAACCATCCCAAAAAGTCGCTACCAGCACCAGTTCCTTTACGGATCAATTCATCTGCTGCTGTTACTTGTGATTGCATATATTCCACTTCATGTGGTGCAACAAATTTGTCTAAAACTTTTGAATAATCAAATTTAATATGTGACATGTTATTCCTCCAATATTTCTTCTTTTCTATCATAACGCTTACCTTCGTTTTTTTCAAGTTTTTTTGTCGAATTTCTCCATTTTTTATCAGAATTCAAACGTTTGCGTAAAAATCCCACATTCCAAAAATTTTGAAAAAATAAAAGAAAGAACGACCAGATGTCCCAGTCGTTACAGTTCATTCAATAAATACTCAAATAATTCTAAATTGCCATCTTCTTCATTGACCAGAAACTCTGGATGCCACTGCAAACCGATAATGCGGTGCTCGTCGATAGACTCAATCGCTTCAATAGTTTGGTCTCTTGGATCAATAGCAGTTACACGGAAATTAGGTGCCAAATCTTTAATGCTTTGACGATGAACTGAGTTAACCTGACTTTCTTTTCCGAATAGCTTAGCCACCACGCTTCCTTCTACTGTCTCAATAGAGTGAGATGTTCCGAAAGGCAGTCCTTGCCAGTGACCTTCGATTTCTTGATTGAGGGTTCCGCCAAAGGCAACATTGACAAGTTGAACACCACGGCAGATTGCCATAATTGGTTTATTCTGACGGAGCGCTTCTTTCAAAAGCGCCAATTCAAATTCATCACGCACTAGATTGTAATCATCGCTCTCAATGGTCTTTTTCTCTCCATAAAACTGAGGATGAACATTTTGGCCTCCTGTCAAGATAAGTTTGTCAATCATTTCCACATAATCGCGTACAACTGACTCATCACCAACAGGAATGACTAAAGGGAGACCACCGACTTGACGAATGCTCTCTGCGAATCTACAAGATACAGATGAATGAATGTTTTTGCCTTCTGCGTCTACGGGACATAGATTTGCAGCAACTCCTACAACCGTTCTAGCCATGATGTCTCTCCTTTCGAATATTAATACTCTTCGAAAATCTCTTCAAACCACGTCAGCATCGCCTTACCGTACTCAAGTACAGCTTGCGACTAGCTTCCTAGTTTGCTCTTTGATTTTCATTGAGTATAACGATAGTCCTATCATATCACTCAAAATGACTTTCGTCTAATATGTTTTTTTTAAGGCTGTGATAAAAATTTTTTATGGACAAGAAAAAGCTGCCCACATAGGACAACTTCTTTCTTATTCGAAAACAAATTGATTGTGATAGAGTTCTGAATAGAATCCACCTAGCTTCAAGAGTTCATGGTGGTTACCACGTTCAATGACCTCTCCATCTTTAAGGACAATAATCTGGTCTGCATTAAGGATGGTCTTCAAACGATGGGCAATAACAAAACTGGTTCTGCCTGCTACAACTGCCTCCATGGCATGCTGAATCTTGCTTTCTGTCACCGTATCTACGTTTGAAGTGGCTTCATCTAGAATAAGAACTTCTGGATCTGTCATCAGGGTTCGAGCGATAGAAATCAATTGTTTCTGTCCTGTTGAGAAGATGCTCTGATCATCATCTATAAGAGTATCGTATTTATCAGGTAAGCTTTCGATATAGTCGTGAATGTGGGTTGCCTTGGCTGCTACCTCAACCATTTCTTGACTAGCATCTGGCACACCGAAACGGATATTGTCTCGAATCGTTCCACTAAACAAGACCGAATCCTGCAAGACAATTCCCACCTTGCTTCTGAGACTATCTAAATCATAGTCACGGATGTCTTTGCCGTCAAAATAAATACCACCAGCATCAACATCATAAAAGCGATTGATAAGATTCATAATAGTCGTTTTCCCTGACCCTGTCGGCCCAACAACTGCTGTCATCTGGCCTTTAGGGGCAGAAATGCTGACATCTTTCAAAATAGGTTTATCAGGCAAGTATGAAAAATCAATATGACTAATTTCAACACCTTCTTGCAACTGAGTGAAGGTTGGAGCCTTTTCAGGTCGAATTTCTTCCTCTGCGTCAAACATTTCCTGAATCCGTTCAGCCCCCGTAAAGGCTAACTGAAGGCTTCCCCAACTAGCCGCAACTTGGATAATAGGCTGGTAGTACTGCTGTGAAAATTGGGCAAACATAACAATCAAACCTAGGGCTGTACTTGTTTCAATAGCCTTATCATTCAAAAGTACAGCTGAACCAGCAAAGATGACGATGGCTGTATTAACCAGACTCATCCCATTCATGACAGGGAAAAGAATTCCTGAGAACATTCTTCCTTTAAAGGTTGCCTTGCGCACGCGCTCATTTTGTTCAAGAAACCCTGCCATCATATCCTCTTGAATTCCTTGCACAATGACAGCTTTCTGACCTGAGATACTCTCATCCATATAGGCGTTGAGTTCCCCAACCTCTTTTTGCTGGAGGTTGGTGTATTTGCGTGCCATTTTCACGATGAAAATCAACATAAGAAAGGCCACTGGTGTGCTGGCAATGGTAATGAGAGCCAGCGTCACATTTCTCGAAAACATAACAAAAATCAGACCAATGTATAAAACAATATTGCTCATGACCTGAACCAAGCTCTCGTTAAAGGCTTGAAGGATATTATCCAAATCACTGGTAAAACGAGACAGGATATCGCCATCCTGTCGGCGGTCAAAGAAAGAAACCGTCAAGCGAGCAAGCTTACCGAAGAGGCCTTTGCGCATCTCGTTTGTCGACTCTGCAATCACGCGCGTCATGAGACACATGTATATCACACTAGAGATAAATAGAACCAAAACCAGCAGGCCAAGATTGACCATGATTCCTGATAGGCTTTGCCATACAAGTTCTGGATTGCCATCTTGATAAGCTTGAACTAAATTAGCTAGCTGCGTTACTGCTTGTCCAGAAAATACCGGAAAGAGGGCTTGGGCAAGAGTCGCCAGAACAATCATCAGGATAACAACTACAAATGATAGCTTATAGACTTTAAAATAATTCCAAAAAAATTGAACTGTCTTCATTTTACTCCTCCTTTCCTTTCTGTGTTTCATAGATTTCACGGTAAACGGCATTGTTGGCAACCAAGTCTGCATGCGTGCCTTGACCAATCAATCGTCCTTGATCTAGAACCAAGATTTTATCTGCATGGACAACCGAGCTAATCTTTTGCGCGATGATAATGGTTGTTGTTCCCTTCAAATCCTTATTCAAGGCTTCTTGAACTAGGCGCTCTGACTTGGCATCCAAAGCCGAGGTCGAATCGTCAAAAATCAGAATACGTGGATTGCTGACAATCCCACGCGCAATCGACATCCTTTGCTTTTGCCCACCTGAGAAGTTGGTTCCTCGTTCCTCAACTGGACTTTCAAAGGTTTTCTCCATACGATGAATGAATTCACTGGCTTGGGCAATATTGGCTGCGCGCTCCATTTCAAATAGAGTAGCATCTCCCTTACCCTGTCTCAAGTTATCTGCAATCGTTCCACTGAAAAGAATAGCACGTTGAAGAACGATAGAAACTGTTTTACGCAGGGTTCCTTCACTCACTTCTCGAATATCCTTTCCTCCAATTTTGATGGCCCCTTCCTGTGGGTCAAAGAGACGTGGAATCAATTGAGCCAAGGTTGATTTTCCTGCACCAGTCGCTCCAACGACACCAACCATTTGACCAGGTTCAATAGTAAAGCTCACATCTTTCAGCATCGGTTCCTTGTCCATTGGATAGGTAAAGGTTACATTTTCAAAGCTAAGACTTCCGACTAACTCTTCATCTGGGACATCCTTGAAGGTCATGGCTGGCTCTGCGTCAAGAATTTCTCGAATACGACGCATCGAAATCATGGCACGACTGACAGAATTTCCCAAAAATCCAACCATGACAATGGTAAAGATAATCTGGCTTAGGTAATTGACAAAGGAAGCAATGGAGCCAACAACTGACGGATCCGACTGAACCATCCCAGCAACCAGCCAAATAGAGAGAAATACCGCCCCATAACCGACCAACATCATGAAAGGTTCCACTACTGAAAAGGCATAACCAATGTAAAGGTTTTGACCAAGAAGCTCGTCTGAAACCTCCGTAAACTTAGCAAACTGCTCTTTTTCTTGGACAAAGGACTTGACCACTCGAACACCACGCAGATTTTCCTTGGCAATAGCATTGATGCGCTCAAGAAGGGTTTGAAACTTGGCAAAACGAGGCCCCATCATTCCCATCATGACGGCAGTCAAGCCAAAAATTAAGATTACCATGAGAACAATCACCCACCACAGAGAAGGTAAGGTTTGAACTGCCAGAATAAACGAACCGATGAACAAGAGAGGAAGTCTGAAAGAATTTGAAAGGTCATCATGACGACGTTCTGAATCTGGTTGATATCATTTGTCATTCGAACGACTAGATTTCCCGCATTAAATTGTTCAATATTGGCATAAGAAAAGGTTTGGATTTTACGGAAGGCGTCCTCCCGAAGGTCGGATGAAACTCCTTGGGCAATATAGGCTGCAAGGACAACATTGAGACCACCAGCAACTAGACCAACCACGGCCACACCAATCAACCAAGCCCCGATACTATAAATAGCTTCATATTTTCCAGCAAGGAGGGCGTCTAAGACTTCCTGCAAATAACGCGGTTGCAAAAGTGAACTAGCAACCATCAAGCCTGTCATCAGGAGCGAAGCCACGGCCTGCCACTTGTAGGTTTTTATTTTCTGAATCAGCATACTTTCTCCTTAAAAAATAGACAAAAGGGAGCGACAATGTGTCAGCTCCTTCTCATTCTGTTTGTGTGATGTTATTCTAGCAAAAAAGTGGGGGATTGTCAAAGAAGTCTCCTTGATATAGCTAGAATGGCAAGTCAATCTTGGCTTTATAATTTCTGTTTTAACTCAACCAAGACATTCATAGCCTGCATAGGTGTCATATTGTAAACATCCAGTTTAGCTAATTCTGCTAGGATAGGATGGTCTGCTGGCGCGTCAAAGAGTGAAATCTGTTCAGTGACAGCACTTGTTTGTTTCATAGGATCTGGGCTTTCTGGGCCCTGATTCTCTAACTGAGTCAAAATCTTATCCGCCCTTGCTAAAAGGTCTGCTGGCAAACCAGCAATCTTGGCAACATGGATACCATAGGATTTATCGGCTGGTCCTGGTTCAATCTTGTGAAGGAAGGTGACCTGCCCATCCTGCTCCAAGGTTGCCACGTGGACATTGACCAAGTGTTCCAAGCTGGACTCCAGACTAGTCAACTCATGGTAGTGGGTCGCAAAGAGGGTCTTGGCTCCAATATGCTCATGGATGTATTCGATGATAGACTGAGCAAGAGCCATCCCGTCATAAGTTGCAGTTCCACGACCTAACTCATCAAAAAGAATCAAGGAATTTTTGGTCGCATGCGAAATGGCATTGTTGGCCTCCATCATCTCCACCATGAAGGTTGATTGACCTGAAACCAAGTCATCTGCTGCTCCGATACGGGTAAAGATCGCATCAAAAATCGGTAAACGGGCACTTTCTGCTGGCACATAAGAACCCAACTGAGCCATAACTGCCGTCATGGCTAACTGACGCATATAGGTTGACTTCCCGCTCATGTTTGGCCCTGTAATCAGTTGGATACTGGTATCTTCTGCCATCTGAATCGTATTGGGAATATAGGTCTGAGCCCCCATAACCTTTTCAACGACAGCATGGCGCCCTTTCTGGATATCAATTTGTGAATCGTCTCCAAACTCTGGTCGAATCAAATGCTGGGTTTCAGCTACAACCGCCAAACTTTGCAAGACATCAACTGTCGCAATTCCTTGAGCTAGAGCCTGCAAACGCTGAATGTACTTACTGACTTCCTCACGAATACGCATAAAAATTTCATACTCTAGATTAGCTGACTTTTCACGCGCCTCCAGCATATCTCCCTCGATACGGGCTAATTCTTCAGTTCCAAAGCGTTCTGAGTTTTTCAGCGTTGCCTTGCGGAAAAAGTGAGCTGGAACATTTCCCAGTTGCGAATTGGTCACATGGAAATAGTAACCATCCTTCTTATTGTAGTCAATCTTAAGCGTGCTGATACCAGAGTTTTCTCTCTCCTTGGCCTCAATCTCAGCAATCCAACCAGTCCCTTCTCTGAGCACACGACGGTACTTGTCTAAGGTATCATCAAATCCAGTCTGGATAATTCCCCCATCCGTAATCACATGAGGAGCCTCAGGAGCAATCGCTGAGCTAATCAAACTCTCCAACTCTGGAATGGCATCTAGTTGTTCGATGAGATAGGCTAGAGCAGGTTGTTCCATCCCTTCTAAAATCGCACGAATCCTTGGCACACTGGACAAGGTGGTCGCCAACTGCAAGAGATCCTTGGGATTGGTTTTGCCAAAAGAAACACGACTAGCCAAGCGCTCAATGTCATAAACACCCTTGAGACTGTCTGTCAAATCACTGCGCTCAAAGAAATGGTCGAGAAAGACCTGCACCACTTCTTGACGCTGAACAATTCGTTCCTTATCAATCAAGGGGCGATGAATCCAAGACCGCAAGAGACGCATTCCCATAGCAGTTTTGGTTTCATCCAAAAGCCAGAAAAGACTGCCTTGCTTCTTGCCCGAACGAGCATTCTCAACCAAATCCAGACTAGCCTTGGTCGCATAATCCATCTGCAAGAAATCCTTGATTTCATAGCGGATAACAGGTTTGAGGTGGTTCAATTCCCTCATCTGAGTCCGATGAACATACTGGAGCAATTTACTAGATGCCTCTTGCTCCACAGATGCCAATCGTGAATCCAGTAAATGAAGGTCTTCAAAGCCTTCTTTTTCATAGGAAAGTACCAGATTCATCTGACGACTAAGGATTTGTTCCTCTTCCTCAGACAAGTCATAACCCAACACTACTTCGCGCGCCTTGAGATTGCGGATTTCCCCACAAACTAGCGTGAAATCCAAAAGACCTGTCACATAAAAATCACCCGTCACTAGGTCCATATAAGCGAGGCCAAATTGATTGCCTTCGCGGTCTATGGCAACCAAGAAATTGTTCTGACTGTCCGGCTTACTGCTATCAACCACTGTCCCTGGCGTAATGACCTGAACAACCTCTCGTTTCACAACCCCAACTGCTTGTTTAGGATCTTCCATCTGCTCTGCAATGGCTACCTTATAGCCCTGCTCAATTAAGACATCAATGTACTGTTGGGCAGAATGATAGGGGACACCTGCCATAGGAATCGGATTGTCGGCATTCTTGTTGCGACTCGTTAAGGAAATTTCCAGAATCTGCGCAGCATTGACCGCATCCTCATAAAATAATTCATAAAAATCACCCATCCGAAAGAGCAAAAAAGTATCTGGATATTGCTTTAATATCCACATACTGTTGCATGCCGGGTGATAGCTTTTCTGTCGCCATTTTCCGTCTCTCCTTGTCAAAAATAAGTCTTGAGAGCAACTCCCAAGACCTTACTTATCTTTCATCAAATCTAGCAAACGATCTTCCATGAGCTTGGCAACGTGCTGGTCTCGACAAATGACCAATAAGGTATTGGCACCAGCAACTGTTCCTAAAATCCATTCATCCTTGTTTGCATCTACAATATTTGCCAAAACAGAGGCTTCTCCTAATTTGGTATGAAGCACCAAGGTAAACTCTGCTCTTGCAACACCTTCTAAATGATGAGACAAAAATTCCACCAAATCAATCTTTTCTGTCTCATTTGCTAGTACATAATACACCATATCATTTTTCTTGACCTTGGTCAAGCCGATTTCGCGCAAATCACGAGACAGGGTTGTCTGCGTCACAAAAACATTGTGCGCCTCCAACCGATCTTGAATTTCTTTTTGTGTACTTAATTTCTCCTCAGTAATCATTTTTTTTATTAACTGATGACGATCTCTTTTTCTCATAAAATCCTCTTATGTGAATATTTATAACTATTTTTATAACTATATTATACCAAAAAAATAGGAGATTTCAAAAATTTTTTCTTCTTTCTTTAAAATTGTGATAAAATAGTAGAAAAGTCCAAAAAGGAGCTCTTAATGAATACAAAAGAATTGATTGCTAGCGAGTTGGCTAGCATCATTGATAGCCTGGATCAAGAGGCTATTTTAAATTTACTGGAAACCCCTAAAAACTCAGAAATGGGAGACATCGCCTTCCCTGCTTTTTCTCTTGCAAAAGTCGAACGTAAAGCACCTCAAATGATTGCGGCTGAACTGGCTGAAAAAATTAACAGTCAAGCCTTTGAAAAGGTTGTTGCAACAGGACCTTACGTTAACTTTTTCCTTGATAAATCTGCCATTTCTGCTCAAGTGTTGCAAGCGGTTATCACTGAAAAAGAACACTATGCTGACCAAACTATTGGCAAACAAGAAAATGTTGTTATCGACATGTCTAGTCCCAATATCGCTAAACCATTCTCTATTGGTCACCTACGCTCAACTGTTATCGGAGATAGCTTGTCACATATTTTCCAAAAAATCGGTTATCAAACGGTCAAGGTCAACCATTTAGGAGACTGGGGTAAACAGTTTGGTATGCTGATTGTTGCCTACAAAAAATGGGGCGACGAAGAAGCTGTAAAAGCTCATCCAATCGATGAACTTCTTAAACTCTATGTCCGCATTAACGCTGAAGCTGAAAATGATCCTAGCTTGGATGAAGAAGCACGCGAATGGTTCCGTAAACTTGAAAATGGCGACGAGGAAGCTCTCGCACTTTGGCAATGGTTCCGTGATGAAAGTTTGGTGGAATTTAACCGTCTTTACAATGAATTACAAGTCGAATTTGACAGCTACAATGGAGAAGCCTTCTACAACGATAAGATGGATGCAGTTGTAGACATTCTTTCTGAAAAAGGCCTTCTTGTTGAATCAGAAGGTGCCCAAGTTGTCAACCTTGAGAAATATGGAATTGAACATCCAGCCCTTATCAAGAAATCTGATGGTGCAACTCTCTACATCACACGTGACTTGGCTGCAGCTCTTTACCGTAAAAACGAATACCAATTTGCTAAATCTATCTATGTCGTTGGCCAAGAACAATCTGCCCACTTTAAACAGCTCAAAGCTGTCTTGCAAGAGATGGGCTACGACTGGAGTGACGACATTACCCACGTTCCTTTTGGTTTGGTTACAAAAGAAGGTAAGAAACTCTCTACTCGTAAAGGGAATGTCATCTTGCTAGAGCCTACTGTTGCAGAGGCTGTTAGCCGTGCCAAAGCCCAAATCGAAGCAAAAAATCCTGAACTGGAAAATAAAGACCAGGTAGCACATGCTGTTGGGGTTGGAGCCATTAAATTCTATGACCTCAAGACCGACCGTACAAATGGATACGACTTCGACCTAGAGGCTATGGTATCCTTCGAGGGTGAAACTGGACCTTATGTTCAATATGCTTACGCTCGTATCCAATCTATCTTGCGCAAAGCAGATTTCAAACCAGAAACTGCTGGTAACTATAGCTTGAATGATGCTGAAAGCTGGGAAATCATCAAACTCATCCAAGACTTCCCACGTATTATCAACCGTGCGGCAGATAACTTTGAACCTTCTATCATTGCTAAATTTGCAATTAGCCTGGCTCAAGCCTTTAACAAATACTATGCACATACACGTATCCTAGACGAAAATCCTGAGCGCGACAGCCGTCTAGCCCTCAGCTACGCAACCGCAGTCGTTCTCAAAGAAGCACTTCGCTTGCTTGGAGTAGAAGCGCCTGAGAAGATGTGATTCAGTACTAACAATTGGAACTAAAGTTCCTAATTGTTAGACGCTAGCCGCGTATGTGCGGACTAGCTAACTGCTTCACTAGTCATGGTCTCTAAATATAATCGATTTAGAGACCATGACGTCGTAACTATGGCGATTTACCTAATCGCTTCACTGACAGTCTATCAAAAACCTTATCAAGTTTTGCTGACTTGTTCTGCTATTTTAGGTTCACTAAATCGATTTACTCACTACTACTTCTTTATCATACAGGGAGATATTCTATGAGTCAATATGCTTATGTCCTCGTTGTAATTAGCTTGGTATTCCTTTTTCTGCTCAATAAGTACGAAAAGGAGAGACTGCAAAGGCTCTACCAAGAACAACTTTTGAAGGATGAAACATTTAGGACTGATATCAAAGAGAAAATTCACACGACTGAAAATATCAATGATGTCATTGCTTATATCAATAAAACTTATCATCTGGGAATGTTGCTATCAAAAGACATTACAGATCAATTGAAATAAACCTAGCTATTCTTTAATGAATATCAAAACCGAGACTAAGACTTTAATACTGAGTCTCGGTTTTTGTGTATTTTTCAAGCAACAAAGCCACCACTCCCCCAGCAATGCAAGTGCAAAATCCCCTAGAATATGATAGAATAAGAGAAAGAACTCTATCAAGGAGGAAATCATGGAAAAACAAACCGTCGCCGTCTTGGGGCCTGGTTCTTGGGGAACCGCCCTTTCACAAGTCTTAAATGACAATGGACACGAGGTACGTATTTGGGGAAATCTTCCCGAGCAAATCAATGAAATTAATACCTATCATACTAACAAGCACTACTTTAAAGATGTCGTTCTAGACGAAAATATCATTGCCTACACCGACTTAGCAGAGGCATTAAAAGATGTAGATGCGATTTTGTTTGTTGTCCCAACAAAAGTGACACGACTTGTTGCCCAACAAGTTGCAAAAACCTTAGACCATAAGGCTATCATCATGCACGCATCAAAGGGATTAGAACCCGATAGCCATAAACGATTATCAACCATCCTTGAAGAAGAGATTCCTGAACAGCTCCGCAGTGATATCGTCGTTGTCTCAGGGCCTAGCCATGCAGAAGAAACCATTGTACGTGACCTGACTTTAATCACTGCTGCTTCTAAAGATTTACAAACAGCTCAATACGTTCAAGAGCTCTTTAGTAATCACTACTTCCGACTTTATACCAATACAGATGTTATTGGAGTTGAAACTGCTGGTGCTCTTAAAAATATTATTGCTGTCGGTGCCGGAGCTTTACATGGTTTAGGATTTGGTGACAATGCCAAGGCAGCCATCATCGCTCGAGGCTTGGCAGAAATTACCCGCCTAGGAGTAGCACTCGGTGCCAGTCCATTGACCTATAGTGGCTTGTCTGGTGTAGAGATTTGATCGTAACGGGAACCTCCATCCACTCTCGTAACTGGAGAGCCGGAGATGCTCTTGGTCGTGGAGAATCCCTAGCTGATATAGAAGCTAATATGGGCATGGTAATTGAAGGAATTTCAACGACCCGAGCAGCCTATGAACTAGCCCAAGAACTTGGAGTCTATATGCCCATTACACAAGCCATTTACCAAGTTATTTACCACGGAACCAATATCAAAGATGCCATTTATGACATCATGAACAATGAATTTAAAGCAGAAAATGAGTGGTCTTGACACTCTATAGAAAGGATTCTTATGACATCAAAAGTTAGAAAGGCAGTCATCCCTGCCGCTGGGCTTGGAACTCGATTTTTACCAGCAACCAAGGCACTTGCCAAAGAAATGTTGCCAATTGTAGACAAACCAACTATCCAGTTTATCGTGGAAGAAGCTCTCAAATCAGGTATTGAAGATATTCTGGTTGTCACTGGTAAATCAAAACGTTCTATTGAGGACCACTTTGACTCAAACTTTGAGCTTGAATACAATCTTAAGGAAAAAGGCAAAACGGATTTGTTAAAATTGGTAGATGAAGCAACTGGTATGCGCCTCCATTTCATTCGCCAAACTCACCCTCGTGGTCTTGGAGACGCTGTCCTACAAGCCAAAGCTTTTGTAGGGAATGAGCCCTTCGTTGTTATGCTGGGTGATGACCTTATGGACATCACAAATGAGAATGCCGTTCCTTTGACAAAACAACTGATGAATGATTACGAAAAGACACACGCATCAACCATTGCTGTCATGCCCGTACCACACGAAGACGTTTCATCATATGGAGTTATCGCTCCTCAGGGGGAAGGGATTAATGGTCTCTATAGCGTTGAAACTTTCGTAGAAAAACCAGCTCCCGAAGATGCACCAAGTGATTTAGCAATCATCGGTCGCTATCTACTCACACCTGAGATTTTTGATATCTTAGAAAATCAAACTCCTGGTGCTGGAAATGAAATCCAACTTACTGATGCTATTGATACGCTCAATAAAACACAGCGTGTTTTTGCCCGTGAATTTACAGGAGCTCGTTACGACGTTGGGGATAAGTTTGGATTTATGAAAACATCTATTGACTACGCCCTCAAGCACCCCCAAGTCAAAGATGCCTTGAAAAATTACCTCATCCAACTTGGAAAAGAATTGGCTGAGAAGGAATAACAAAATTATTTATATAAAGATTAGCCACACATAAATTAAGTAAATTCTCTACTTGAATCTAGTTATTTCATAAAAACCAATGAGAGCGCTATACTTGTATTTGTTTTTTCATTAAAATAAGAGTAGAATAAATTAGTATAGTAAAACAAAAAAGCACCGAATCGGTGCGCACTTTTTCAAGTTGTGTACGGACAAAGCCTTATTTTAACTTTGCTGTGTTGTTTCCAATGGTTCCAAAATAATAAATGATTTTAAATTTGACTTAACTGTTGGAGTAGTCATGGTTAAATTAAATCAATCGAGCCGAACATAAGTTGTTTAATTTTGTGGAAGCTATTAACAAAAATATAATAAAGGAGAAATATAGGTGTAATTTTAATTTTAAAGTAATTGCGGACACTATCAAAGTCAAAGATATCATGGAGAACAAATTTGTAGAATTTATCAAAAACAATAAAAAAGTAATCATTTCATCAGTTGCAGTTGGTGTTGTATTGGTATTAGGGTTTGGATGGTATTCATATAACCAACAACAAGCAGAACAACAAGCAAAAGTTGCACAATTAGAAAAAGATAGTAAATCTGACAAAGAACAAGTCGATAAACTATTTGAATCATTTGATGCATCTTCAGATGAATCTATTTCTAAATTGAAAGAACTATCTGAAACTTCAGTTAAAACTGATACAGGTAAAGATTATCTAAATAATAAAGTAAAAGAATCTTCTAAAGCCATTGTAGATTTCCATCTACAAAAAGGTTTGGCTATGACATCAAAGATTCAGATGACAAATTTAAAGATAAAACAACCTTAGAAAACAATGTAAAAGAAATCAATAAACAAATTGATTTTATTAAGAAAGTTGATGAAACTTTCAAACAAGAAAAATTGGATGAAACTGTGAAATCTCTTACAGATATGACAGATAAATTCCAAAAACAAATTGATGTTTTGAAGAAGGAAGAAGAACAAAAAGCATTAGATAAAGCAAAAGAAGATAAAAAGAAAGAAGAATCAAATTCATCTCAAGTTTCTAATAGTTCATCTTCTGGTAATTCTGATTACGCTCCAGGACAATCATATACTTCAGGCAGTAGTCAAGCTTATTCAGGATCAACTGGCGGAGACACTAGTAGTTATGAAGCACCAGCTGCTGAACAACCAGCTACAAGTAACGGAGGTTATAGTGGATACGAACATGGACATGTAACTGATTCAAATGGGCTACAAGGAGATGTTTATGTTAATCGTTCTAATGGTGATGTGCGTGACACAAATGGCAACCACATTGGAAACTTTGGAGGAGGCATTGTTGATTTTAGACAACGTTAATAACTATTTTAGAGCTGTTTGTTTCAAATGGTTCCAAAACACATTAAAAGCTACTCATTTTTCAAGTAGCTTTTTTCTTATTCAAGTTTACATATTAGTCGTCACATTCCCATTCCCTTGTAGAGAAGCAAGACTGCGAGTCCTACGAACAAGACTACCGCTCCTAACCTCTGGATGGTATTATACATCCGTCTTTCTCCTCGAACTGGAAAGATAACTGCTAGAAATGCACCACCAACTGCTCCTCCGATATGGCCTGCCAGGCTGATGCCGGGAATCAAAACACTTCCAATAATATTAATCACAAAAAGTGTCAGATAAGATTGGCCCAACTGCTGGATATAAGGATTACGCGTTGCATAGCGAAGAACAATAATTGCAGCAAATAGCCCATAGAGAGAAGTCGAGGCTCCTGCTGCTAAGGATTTGGGACTAAATACAAAAACAAAGAGATTGCCCATCATTCCAGATAAGAGATAGAGAAAGAAAAACTTCTTGGATCCGAAAATTTCCTCTACTTGCCTACCAAGGTAATAAATCGAAAGCATATTAACAATGAAATGCTCCCACCCAATATGAACAAAAATAGCAGAGAAGAGACGCCAAATCTGCTCAGGAAAGAGGCGAATGGCAGGCCCGTACATGGCTCCAAATCGAAATAGGGTATCTGCCCTGTAAAAGTTTCCTCCTGTGGTCACCAACATTAGTATAAATACCAAGGCCGTCACTAAGAGGAAGAAACTCGTCACAGGGTAACGCCTATCAAAGATTTCTTTCATCAATCAGTACCTCCTGAACAGGAATATCATGATTTTCAGGGCTAAAGTCCTGAATTTGACAAGGATATATCGTACTCAAAGTATGACCAGTAATATGTTTCAGATAGCGATCATAATAACCTCCACCGTATCCAATCCGATATCCTTCCGTCGTAAAAGCCAAGCCAGGAACATGAATCAAATCAATCTGAGAGGCATCCACCACTTCCAAATCTCCCTGTGGTTCCAGTAAGCCAAAGGAAGTTTTGGCTAGTTGTTGCGGATTATAGACTACAAAGTCCATGCGCCCCTTGGGATAAGTTTTGGGTATCAGAACCTTCTTGCCGCCCCTCAGCGCCTGGTCAATCAGTTCCTGAGTTTGAAACTCATGAGGAAAAGAGAGATAGGTTGCGATGATTTTAGCTTCTTGGTAAAAGGGGTGTTGTAAAAGTCGCTCGGTTAAAGCTTGGTCTATAGCCTGTTTTTGTTCTTGAGATAAAGCCTTCATTTCTTGCAAGACTTGCTTGCGTAATTCCGATTTCATAGACAAGCCCTCTACTCTACTGCCTTCTTTTTCAGGAAACTAGAGACCGCATCTACCCCAATGGCTAAGGCTTCTTCCTTAGGACTCATCTGAGGGTGATGAAGGGCGTAGGGACTATCTATACCAAGCCAGAACATAACGCCATCAACTTTTGAAAGGAGATAACCAAAGTCTTCACCTGTCATAGCAGGCTCGATATCAATCAACTCAATTCCGTCTTTTTCTTCAAAGAAATCCATCAGTTCACGCGCCAAAGCTGGATTATTCTCAACAGGCAGATAACCACCTTGCTTGAGTTCCACTTCGACTTCCATATCAAAGGCTGCTGCAACTCCTTCTGCAACTGTTTTGACCCTCTTTTGCACCAAGAGACTCATATCCTGTGTCAAAGCCCGAATGGTTCCATGCAAAAAGGCTGTGTCTGTGATGACATTGTTGGTTGTTCCAGCTTGGAAAACTCCAAAGGTCACCACTGCTCCCTCGATTGGGTTGACATTGCGGCTGACAACTGACTGCACCTGGGTCACAAAGTAACTAGCGGCCACCAAGGCGTCATTGGCTTCATGTGGAAAGGCTGCGTGGCCACCTTTGCCTTTGAAACGGATCTTCACCTCACAGGTCCCTGCAAAGAGTGTATGAGTATTAGTCGCAATCTGACCAACCTTCAAATCTGGACGGACATGGAGACCATAAAATTGATCTGGTAACCAGTCTCCAAAAGCATCATCCTCATACATGAGCATACCACCAGCTTCATTTTCTTCAGCAGGCTGAAACAGAAAGAGCAGATTGTTCTTTGGTTGCTCCTCAAGGGCTCGCTCAAGACAGCCCAAGGCAATGGTCATGTGGAAATCATGTCCACAGGCGTGCATGCGACCTTGGTGGTGAGAAGCGAAAGGAAGTCCTGTTTGTTCGACGATAGGCAGGCCATCAATGTCTGTCCTCCAACCAATAGTACGCTCTGGCTGACTTCCCTGCAAATAAACCAAAATCCCTGTCCGCCAAGTTCGAACTTGGACAAAATCCTTGCCCGCAGTCAATTTTTCAATTACATCCAGCAGATAAGCCTGAGTCTTGAACTCCTCCAAGCCAATCTCTGGAATCTGGTGCAAATCTCGTCTAGTCTGAATCAAATCTAACATCTATCTATCCTCCGATATAGCAGAAAGAGGCTGGAAGAAGGGTTCCGCCTCTTTATTACTTTTACAATTATAAGGTACGAAGCGCATCTTCTAGCGCTGTTTTTTGTTGAGTTTGGGCATCAATCTCTTTGATAATACGAGCTGGAACACCTGCTACTACCACATTTTCTGGGACATCTTGGGTAACAATAGCTCCTGCTGCGACAACTGAACCACTACCGATTTGAACTCCTTCGATGACCACTGCATTAGCGCCGATAAGAACATTGTCTCCAACACGGACTGGTTCTGCGCTAGCTGGCTCAATCACACCTGCAAGAACGGCACCTGCACCAACGTGGCTGTTTTTTTCCCCACGATAGCACGGCCACCAAGGATAGCACCCATGTCAATCATGGTTCCTGCACCAATTTCAGCACCGATATTGATAACTGCTCCCATCATGATAACAGCATTGTCACCAATTTCAACCTGGTCACGGATAATAGCACCTGGCTCAATACGAGCATTGATAGTACGTTTGTCTAGCAAAGGAACTGCAGAATTACGAGCATCTTGCTCAACAACATAGTCTTGATTTTCTACCAAACCATCGAGAAGCGGAGCCACGTCCTTCCAATCTCCGAATAGGACATTTCCCTAGTTTGACAACAGAGTTAGGTACAGCAGTTGCGAGTTCTCCCTCAAAGGTTACTTTAACACTGGTTTTCTTTTTCAGCATTGGCGATAAATTGGATAATTTCTTGAGCGTTCATTTTTTTGTAGCAGTCATAGGCGCCTCCTAGTTCATTTTAATGATACCTATTCTACCAAAAAAAGGCCTCAAATTTGAAGCCTTTTTTTGTTTGTTTTTAGGTATGATTTTTTTAGGGATGTGAGATAAAAACGTGCTGTCGGTAAAAAGCAAGCCCCTACCGATACAACCTAAAAAAACACTCTTCACAACTATCTCCCCGTGTTTTATTGACTATTCTAGTATAGCACACTTTTTAGAATTAAGAAAAAGACTTTTTTTATTTGCTTTCTTTCGCTTCTTCTATCGATAGGAAAAATCATAGGTAAAATAATCAAAGCCATAGCTAGAAGAAGGGACCAATCCACTACCAATCCTAAAAATGCAAAAACACTCAAAAGGGCAGAGAGAGAGGTTCACTGGCACTGATAACAGAAACCACCAAAGGAGAAACCAAGGACACTGCCTTCATGGAAATAAAAAAAGCCAAAAAGCCGTTCCAAAGAAAGCGATAATGAGACAAATCAAGATACTCCAAATATCAGGGAGTAAAGGAAAGCTGATAAACCGGCGAGAGGACATTGCTAAATAAACCCGCCAAAATCATCCCCCACCCAACGGTGGGAACAAAACCCATAACGCTTCGCGAAAAGGTTGGGGCAAGATAACATTAAACATGACCCCCATGGCACTCAGCAGACCCTGTTATAAGAGCTAGCGGTGTCATGAATAACTGAGAGAGATCCCCTTTGTCGCCATCAAGCAAACACCCAACATGGCAACCAAAACATAGAAAAATAGCGCTTTTTTTGACGCTCGTTTTTTTGATAAACCAAACGATTGTAAAAGAGGATAAAGACAGGACTGATAAACTGTAAAATAGTTGCTGTCGCAGCATTTTGAGTATTCTACACAGAGATAGAAAAAAATACTGAACTGAAAAAAATCCCCAAAAATAGCATAGGCTAAAAAAAGGGTAGGTAATTTTTTTCTTGTCTCGCCAAATATCTAACACTTGCGATTTTAATTGCATTGCTGACCAAATGAGTACAAGACTTCCTGCCAGTGTCAAACGCATAGAGGTAATCCAGCCAGAAGACACCTGGTAATGGGTGAAAGAAATATTCTCCTAAAATTCCACATATCCCCCAGATTAAGCCGGATAGGAGCGAATAAATGGTTCCTTTAACAATCTTTTTCTGATACTGATTCATACCTTTATTGTAACACGAAAGGAAAAAAGAAAAAAGTGGCAATTCATTGATTCGCCACTTCATTTAGAAAAGTTTAAAGAACTTATCGTCTCGCTCTTGAAGAAGGTCTTGTAGCACTTGAGCTACTGCTATCGCTAGAACTACTACTTGAACTGCTGGAGCTTGATGGAGTTGGTAAACTCCCCATGATGCTAGACCAAGCATTCTGATAATCCGCATCACTTCCACCAATAGCAAATCGATAACTGGTCATTGGCGCTCCTGCCTTATTAGCCCAATAGCTGGTAACAGTCGAACCTGTGACCTCTACCTCTTTTCCTTCAACAGAAACCTTCCCTGGTTTTTGACCTGTTGATTTCAAGACTTCGGATTTTTACTACACTAGGATCTAAAAGCGAAGCGCTCGTTCCCCCAAATGCTTGGGGAGGCTTGCTGAATCGCATTTACCAGATGAGCCATGTAATTAGAGTTATTGGAATAACCTGCTCTACGTGACAATGAATGGTTATCATCATGCCCAATCCAGCCACCTAGGGTTAATCTAGGTGTCGAAAGCATGAGCCACATATTTTCGTCTTGGTTGGTTGTCCCAGTCTTCCCAATCCAATCTGCATTAGCTAAAGTAGGATTTAAAGAAGTCAGGTTAGTCTTGAAGGTTGTTGTCACACGAGAGGATAGAACTTCTCGCAACAATCCTTGCATAATTGTCGCAGTAGCTTTTGAATAGACTTGAACCGGTTTATCCTGATACTCATAAACTACTCTACCATCTGCTGCTTCAATTTTAGAAATTACATGTTTTTTATGATATAGACCATTATTTGCTAGAGTCTGATAGCCATTGGTATGCTGGGCAACTGTGACCTCAATACCACCACCCATTGGCAGACTCTCAATACCGTACTCAGGAATCTCGTAGCCCATCTTTTCCATATAACCCTTGACATCAACACCCTTTTCACGGAGCATACGATAGGTCCAGTAAGCCGGGATATTCCATGAATAGTTCAAGGCTTCTCCCAAGGTCATCATTCCTGTCCCCTTGCTATTAGCATACATAATTGGGTTGCCATTAGCAAAAGTTTGTTGGATAGTTAGACAGAATCGTCTCACTTCCCATCAAGCCCTGGTCAATAGCAATACCGTAGGCCAGCAAAGGTTTGGTAGTAGAAGCTGGTGAACGTTTGGTATCAAAGGCATGATTGTTTTGATTTTCTTGATAATTGCGACCACCTACAAAGCCTAGAATAGCACCTGTTTGGTTGTCCATCAAGACATTCCCTACTTCTACACGACCAGTTCCGTCGTCTAAAAGATAACCATAGTCAGCAACCGCATTTTGCATGGCAGAATGAATTTTCTGGTCTATGGTAGTAGTAATCTTATAACCACCATTTTCAATCTCCTTGGCCGCCAAAGTCGCGATAAAACTTCTGAGTTGCCTCATTTTTCAACTCCTTAGCGGAGACATTGTCTCTCTGAGCTAGATAGTCATACATACGTTCCTGAGCTTCTGCCAAGGCTGTAAAGTATAAATAGCCTCGGGACACACCTGTGACTGTAGCTGAAGGGAGAAAGTCCTGTTTAAGATCGTAATCCTTATACTGAGAATACTCGTCTTTGCTTAAGGCACCTGTACGATACATACTATAAAGAACTGCCTTAGCCCGTCTCAAGCCAATTTCTAAGTCTTCATCACTCTTCAACTCTCCAGTATTTTCATAGGGGGAATAGGTAATGGGACTCTGTGGAAGTCCTGCTAAAAATGCTGCTTGAGGAACCGTCAACTGACTCGCATCTACACCGAAAATCCCCTCGGCTGCCTGCTGAGCTCCTGCAATATTCTGCCCCTTATTATTTCGACCAAACGGAGCCACATTGAGATAGGTCGTTAAAATCTCGTCTTTATTCATGGCGCGTTCCAAGGCAAGAGCATCCACAATCTCTGTCGCCTTACGAGCCAAGGTCGGCGCATCCCCAACCACCTGCTGTTTAATCAGTTGCTGGGTCAAGGTTGAACCCCCACTAGAGGAACCCAAACCTACAAATTTCCCCAAGGTCGCACGAATCACCGCCTTGGGCACTACACCCCTATGTTCTTTAAAATGTTCATCTTCCGTCGCAATGATAGCCTTTCTTCAGATTTTCCGAAATTTGCTCAGATGAGATAGAAGTGCGCAACAAATCACTCTCTATGGAAGCAATCACCGTCCCATCCGCATAGGTAATCTCTGAAATAGAAGAGATGTCCTTGACCTGATGTACCAATTCTTCTGTCTGAGGCACCCGAACCTTGTCAAATAAGGCCACCCCGTACCCCAAAGCAATCCCAGCTCCCAACATTCCTCCTAGAAAACCGAGGATAAAGAGTAAGTTAAATAAGGGCTTTTATACTCAGTAAAATAGCTGGAAAAATAGCTGGCTTCTCTAAGGATTTAGATTTTTGGACACTTGAGCCTTTCTTGACCAGGGCCTATCTGATTTTTTTTATTTTTTTGGTTTTTTTGCTGGAAAAATTCCAGCATTTTTCGTTTTAATTCATTTAATTGATTTTGCATGGATTTCCTCACTCTATCTATTATACCACAAAAGGGTAAACTTTCAATAAAATAGCCACTTTCTTCCCTATTCTGCTAGGCTATTGCCCAAGTTTGTGATACAATAGTTAGAAACAATAATTTTAAAAAGGAGAAAAAGACACATGCACATTTTTTTGATGAGCTAAAAGAGCGTGGTTTGATTTTTCAAACGACTGATGAAGAAGCTTTGCGTAAAGCCCTAGAAGAAGGTCAAGTTTCTTATTATACTGGCTACGATCCAACTGCTGACAGCCTTCACCTAGGCCACCTTGTCGCAATCTTGACAAGTCGTCGCTTGCAGCTAGCAGGTCACAAACCTTATGCGCTCGTTGGCGGTGCTACAGGTCTCATCGGAGATCCGTCCTTCAAAGATGCTGAACGTAGTCTCCAAACAAAAGACACAGTAGATGGCTGGGTCAAGTCTATCCAAGGACAACTTTCTCGTTTTCTTGACTTTGAAAATGGCGAAAATAAAGCTGTCATGGTCAACAACTACGACTGGTTTGGCAGCATCAGCTTCATTGATTTCCTCCGTGATATCGGAAAATACTTTACTGTCAACTACATGATGAGTAAGGAATCTGTGAAAAAACGGATCGAAACAGGGATTTCCTACACTGAGTTTGCTTACCAAATCATGCAAGGGTACGACTTCTTCGTTCTTAGCCAAGACCACAACGTAACGCTACAAATCGGTGGTTCTGACCAGTGGGGAAATATGACAGCTGGTACTGAATTGCTTCGTCGTAAGGCTGACAAGACTGGCCACGTAATTACTGTTCCACTGATTACCGATGCAACTGGTAAGAAATTTGGTAAATCAGAAGGAAACGCAGTCTGGCTCAATCCTGAAAAGACTTCTCCATACGAAATGTACCAATTCTGGATGAACGTTATGGACGCAGACGCTGTTCGCTTCTTGAAAATCTTTACTTTCTTGTCACTTGATGAGATTGAAGACATCCGTAAACAATTTGAAGCAGCTCCACACGAACGCTTGGCTCAAAAAATCTTGGCTCGTGAAGTCGTTACACTTGTTCACGGCGAAGAAGCTTACAAAGAAGCCCTCAACATCACTGAGCAACTCTTTGCAGGAAACATCAAAAATCTTTCTGTTAAAGAACTCAAACAAGGACTTCGTGGAGTACCAAACTACAAAGTACAAGCAGACGAAAACCACAATATTGTGGAACTGCTCGTCTCATCTGGTGTAGTTAACTCAAAACGCCAAGCCCGTGAAGATGTCCAAAATGGAGCTATCTACGTAAACGGTGACCGCATCCAAGACCTTGACTATGTCTTGAGTGACGCAGATAAGTTAGAAAACGAACTGACTGTTATCCGTCGTGGAAAGAAAAAATATTTTGTATTGACTTACTAAACTGTTCAACATTTACCTATAAAAAAGGAGTTAACCTCGAGAAAGGTAACTCCTTTTTGTTGTTGATAACCACATCTATCTAGCCTTAATAGACAGGCTACGCAGGACTATGCGTAAGGTTGTTAGATTATGTAAGATAGAGAGATTTGAAGGACTGAGCCAATTAAATAAGCCAAAGCCAATCAAACTACTATTTACGACAACGGTATCTTGAATATTCTTCTTGATGAGTGTTTGCAAAGATGATGATAGCCAATCCAACTCTTGGAAGAAATCCAAACGATTATCTAACAATAAGATATCACTCATCTGCTTAGAAATATCTGCACTCTCATTCATCACCACACCGATATCTGATAGGGTTAGAGCAGCTGAGTCATTCAACCCATCCCCAACCATCAAAATAGTGTGACCTGCTTTCTGCAGTTCCTCTACTAACTCAAATTTCCCATCAGGTTTCAAGTCTGTATAGACCTGATCAAAGGGCAAATCTTTGACTAATTCCTCTGTCCTAACCAAGGTGTCCCCTGTTGCCAGAATCAATTTTTTCCCTTGTGCCTTAAGTTTCTCCAAGGCTGCTTTTGCTTCTTTTCTCAAAGGAGTATGAATGCAGAACATTCCAATTAATTCATTCTGGTAGGCTAAGAATAAGAGATTGTAGTGACTCTTGTACTCTTCAATTAAAGCATTTTGTTCTGAACTGATATGAATTTGCTCATCCTGCATCAAAACATAATTCCCAATAAGAACTGGTTGCCCATCTATATGAGATTTGATCCCCTTACTTGCGATATATTGGAGTTTCCCATGCATTTCCTCATGTTCAATCCCCTCTATCTCAGCTTGCTTGACGATGGCATTAGCAATAGGATGATAGATGTGCTCCTCAAGACAGGCACTAATTCTGAGAATATCTTCCTCACTATAGTCTCCAAAAGGTAACACCTTTTCAACTATAGGATAGCTAGTTGTAATTGTTCCCGTCTTATCAAACAAGAAAGTATCTACTTCCAGGTATTTCTCCAGAACATCTCCATCCTTAATCACCATTTCACGGTTCAACCCCTCCTTGATAGCTGTCAAATAAGCTACAGGAGTAGAGATTTTCAAAGCGCAGGAGAAATCAACCAAGAGGAAAGAAATAGCCTTAGAAAAAGAACCTGTTAATAGGTAAGTCAGACCAGCCCCCAAGAAATTATATTTGACGACCTTGTCCGCCATCTTGATGAAATAGCGTTGTTTCGTTTTCTTGTTTTCTTCAGATTTCTTCATCAACTCAATCAGCTGTAAAATACGGCTGTTCATCTGATTATCGGTTACACGAATGCGTAACTCTCCAGTTTCTAATGACTGTATTTGCACAAAACCAAATCAGACTCTTTTTTTCAACTGGAAAAACTCTCTCCCTGTCAAGGAACTTTCGTTGACCATACCTAAACCTGAAACTACTTGTCCATCAAACAGAATTTCATTTCCTTGAGATAGACCAAGACATCTCCTATTTGAACATCGGAACTCTTGATACTAACAACCGTATCGCCCTGTACTAAGAATACATCGCTCTTTTTGCAAGAAGACTTTGTTCTAAATCTGTTGCAGTTTTTCAAGGACCACTGATCTAAATGATTCCCCAAATCAAGCATAAACATGATATTGCTAGCTGTCTTGGATTGGTTCATGAAACAAAGGACAATAAAATCGCCGAACAGTCCAAGACCTCCATCGTTAGTTCCTTACGCGCTAGTGTTTGATAGGCTTCTCTGATATAACCCAAAAGCCTGATAACAAGTCCATATATAGCGAATAGGATACGGGCACAAAACTACGAAAAAAAGTACACGCTTAATCGCTGCACCTGAAACAATAGAATAAGCACTCTCTTCTCTACGAATGGGAAGAGTCATCAACTCAGAAACTTTCCCTTTATCAATTCTTTTTAAAAAAGGCTTCTGCATTATCTAATACAGAAAAAGCCTTCTTTTTATGCGTAGAGTAAAGTGCTGTTGATCCATGTAAAACTGGATAGACTCAATTCCCTTTTTCATCTCTCGCCAAGGAACGAAGATAGTCTTGAATATCCAAGGTGAGTGAAAAAAAGAAGATGATAGTCGGATATGTTGGTATCCTCTATGTAGCACTTTAAAAAGACATATTATTCTCCTATAAGGCTATCTAATTGCTCTTCTTTTTTTCTCTTGCTCGTACAAATATTTGGCATCTTGCAAGACATCGTCTCCATGTTGCTTTCACAACAGAAACAGATGCATCTAGCTCGTCTTTCAACTTGTAAGCCTTAGCCAAAGCTTTAGAATAACCTTTTTTTAGCTTCCTTACTTGCTAAGATTTTTCAAACCAAAGGGTACCAAATGCGACACCACCCAAAAAGAGTGATGATTTTTTTTCGCAACTTTTTGCGACGGTCAATACTTCTTTTTAACATACTTATTTCCTCCTTATCATTATTATATAGCAATTTAGATATAAAAAGCAATTTTAATTTTCATAAATTGGAGAATTAGTTTATACTACTATTTGAATCTCTCATCTACTAAATCCTAAAGTTGCTTTCATTTGCCTCTTTTGATACACTTAAACTATGAATACAAATCTCAAACCCAAACTTCAGCGTTTTGCTTCTGCGACTGCCTTTGCCTGTCCTATCTGTCAAGAAAATCTGACTCTGCTAGAGACTAGTTTCAAGTGTTACAACCGTCATTCTTTTGACTTGGCGAAATTTGGCTATGTCAATCTAGCCCCTCAAATCAAGCAATCTACTAACTATGACAAGGAAAATTTTCAAAACCGCCAAGAAATCCTAGAAGCCGGCTTTTACCAAGCTATTTTAGAGGCTGTATCTGACTTACTAGCAAGCTCAAAAAAACCATCCTCAAACAAACTGTCTTGGATATCGGTTGTGGTGAAGGTTTCTACTCTCGTAAATTCCAAGAAAGTTACTCTGACAAAACCTTCTATGCCTTCGACATCTCCAAAGATTCCGTCCAAATCGCTGCCAAGAGTGAACCCAACTGGGCAGTCAATTGGTTTGTGGGTGACTTAGCTCGTCTTCCTATAAAAGACGCCAGCATGGATATCCTGCTTGATATCTTCTCACCTGCCAACTATGGAGAATTTCATCGCGTTTTATCCAAAGACGGTATCTTGATAAAGGTTATCCCAACTGAAAATCACCTCAAGGAAATCCGTCAGAAGGTACAAGACCAGCTGACAAACAAGGATTATTCTAATCAAGATATCAAGGAACATTTCCAGGAACACTTTACCATCCTATCTAGTCAAACTGCCTCTCTGACTAAAACTATCACAGCAGAGCAGCTCCAAGCCCTACTCAGCATGACGCCTCTACTCTTTCACATCGACCAGACTAAGATTGACTGGAGCCAACTGACAGAGATTACTATTGAGGCTGAGATTCTGGTTGGGAAAGTATTCTAAACTAGACTTCCCAAAAGCAGACAACTTACCGAAAATCTCCAATATTACAAAAACGCATAAGAACAGGTGATAAAACCTTAATCTTATGCGTTTTGTTATGCAAAAATCGCTGGAGTTTCTATACATATTAAGAGGAAATATTTGAAACCAATTCTTTTAATAACCATTGAATACCATATAGTACATTTACCCCAAATATGATATAGGTCGTATAAATCAAGTATTTCGATTTCTCCCGCCTCAAAGAATAGATCTTGTACAAGATAAACAAATTTAAAATAATAAATAATAGAGACAAAATCTTCCTCCAAAATCAATCATAAAAGTACACAGTCAAGCATAGTTCTAATCTTTATTTTCGATTCGAGATAACAAACTTATCAATAAATAACAAGTGATATAATGCCAGTAACAACCCCCACAAGCTACCACGAAAAGAGATTTCTTGATGATTGAGAGGAAACAAATCGTGGTTACCTATATAGAGGCATGTTAAGATAACAAATAGAATCCAAGATAAATCCGTCCATTTATATTTTGAAAAATATTTTTTAACATAATAACACATTTTTCTTGACTACAATAACATTATATGATAAAATGTAAGCGAATACAAATAAAAAGAAATTGCCTTATTCAATTAATATTCCTATAAGAAAGCAGATGATTCCAATGTACAAACTATAATTATCAACTCTTAATATCCAACTTAGTTATGAAAGAATGGTAGGTGATCATTATCATGAAAAAAATACTAATTACTCTATTATTTAGTTGTTTAGCATTGTTTTATTTGCCTATTTCTGTAAACGCCGATACCACTAATGACCTTGTTATAAAATTCAACGAACTGCAATTTACTGTTGAGGATTACAATATCCCTAATCCAGAAGTAGTATATTCGAAATCAGGATTCAACGAAGTTGCAACTGTTATTGATAGTGATACTGGAAAGGTTGTTGAAACTATTGAATTTATTCCAGATCTCTCTCGATCTACAGTTACTTCACACACATTAAAAAGAAGTGCAACATTTGCTAGAACTACAGTTCAATTAAGTGTAAACATTGAATTATATAATGAGGGTTCTTTCCGTCAGATTAACTCAGTTCAAGGTTATTACTTAGGAATAACAAATTCTATTACAAACACATATATTGAAGGACAAAACGTTGATGTTTGGTCTCCAAAAGGATACCCCACAACAAGTATAAAGTATGCTTATAATGGTACTTTAACAGCAGCTATAAACAGTAGTGGTTCAGCTCAAGTTAAAGCAGAGTTGTTAGGAGCTGGATTTACATTTGGAGGTACTATTGGAGGTACATCATATTATAGAGTTCCATTTAATCAAAACGGAACTATTAGTCTATACAACTATTAGTCTATACAACTATTAGTCTATACAACTATTAGTCTATACAACTATTAGTCTATACAACTATTAGTCTATACAACTATTAGTCTATACTAACTTAGGAGGTAGTCGATATTATGAATGAAAAAAAACGTACATATTTTATTTGTGCAAGTATTATTATTTCATCTATAATTTTAGGACTCTTTATTTATAACGGACTTGACGTTTTGGGTCAATTTATAAACGATGGCCTCAGGGTAATTAATAGTAATAGGTAGTTAATAGAATTTAAATAAAAAAACGGTAATTTAGTGAATGAACTGCACCCCAAAAGTTAGACAGAAAAAATCTAACTTTTGGGGTGTTTTTATTATGAAATTAACTTATGATGATAAAGTTCAGATCTATGAACTTAGAAAACAAGGATATAGCTTAGAGAAGCTTTCAAATAAATTTGGGATAAACAATTCTAATCTTAGGTACATGATTAAATTGATTGATCGTTACGGAATGGAGTTCGTCAAAAAAGGAAAAAATCGTTACTATTCTCCTCGTTTAAAACAAGAAATGATTGATAAAGTCCTACATGAAAATTGGTCTCAAGATAGAGTTTCTCTCGAATATGCTCTCCCAAATCGTGGTATGCTTCCAAATTGGATGGCACAATACAAGAAAAACGGGTATACTATTGTTGAGAAAACAAAAGGGAGACCATCTAAAATGGGACGTAAACCAAAGAAGAAACCCGAAGAGATGACAGAGTTAGAACGCCTTCAAGCAGAAAATGAGTACCTGAGAGCGGAGAATGCCATCCTAAAAAAGTTGAGAGAACTCCGATTGAAGGAGAAAAAAGAGAAAGAAGAAAGACAGAAATTGTTCAAGAATTAATGACTGAGTTTTCGTTAGATATTCTTCTAAAAGCCATTAAACTAGCTCGTTCGACCTACTACTATCATTTGAAACAGCTAGACAAACCAGATAAGGATCAAAAGCTTAAAACTGAAATTCAAGCTATTTTTACCGAACACAAAGGAAATTACGGATATCGTCGGATTCATTTAGAATTAAGAAATCGTGGTTATGTGGTCAATCATAAAAGAGTTCAACGCTTGATGAAAGTGCTCAATTTACAAGCTAGAATCTGCAAGAAACGCAAGTATTCTTCTCATAAAGGAGATGTTGGCAAGAAAGCAGACAACCTTATTCAACGCCAATTTGAAGCAGCTAAACCAATGGAAAAGTGCTATACGGACGTGACAGAATTTACCATTCCAGCAAGTACTCAAAAGCTTTACTTATCACCAGTTTTAGATGGCTTTAATAGCGAAATTATCGCTTATAATCTTTCAACTTCACCCAACTTAGAACAAGTAAAAACGATGTTGGAACAGGCATTTACAGAGAAATACTATGAAAATACCATTTTACACAGCGACCAAGGTTAGCAATACCAACACGATTTTTATCATCGATTCCTAGAGAGTAAGGGAATTCAGCCATCTATGTCACGTAAAGGTAACAGCCCAGACAATGGCATGATGGAATCCTTCTTTGGGATTTTGAAATCCGAAATGTTTTATGGTTACGAGAAGACGTTTAAATCACTTAATCAATTGGAACAAGCTATTGTAGACTATATTGATTACTACAACAATAAACGAATTAAGGTAAAACTAAAAGGACTCAGTCCTGTGCAATACAGAACTAAATCCTTAATCTTATGCGTTTTGTTATGCAAAAATCACTGGAGTTTCTATACACATTAAGTGGAAATCTTTGAAACCAGTTCTCTTAATAACCATTGAATACCATATATTACATTTACCCCAAATATGATATAGGCCGTATAAATCAAGTATTTTGATTTCTCCCGCCTCAAAGAATAGATCTTGTACAAGATAAACAAATTTAAAATAATAAATAATAGAGACAAAATCTTCCCCCAAAAATCAATCCTAAAAGTACACAGCCAAGCATAGCCCTAATCTTTATTTTCGATTCGAGATAACAAACTTATCAATAAATAGCAAGTGAAATAAGGCGAGTGTAATTCCCAATAAGCACCCATGATAAGAGATTTCTTGATGGGTAAGGGGGAAAAGAGTATTATTACCCGCCAAGAGGCATGTCAAAATCACAAATAGTATCCAAAATAAATCAGTCCATTTATATTTTGAAAAATATTTTTTCCACATAAAAACACCTTCTTTCCTATAATCATATTATAATACTTTGTGTAAGCGAATACAAGAGATATGAGGTAATCAACTACGAAGAAATATAAGGCTGAAGACAGTAAAAACCAGCATTTTAAGCCTTCACTGTATCTAGGATTTCCCTATTTTTAGACAAGATTGACCCAAATCCACAGCATTCAAATAAAGAGGCAAAAAAGCGAATTTCAATCGAAACTCGCTTTTTTACAAGATGTATTAGTATAAATTTGTATCTTAGTCTAAGTGCCAGATATCTTCGTTATACTGAGCGATTGTACGGTCAGATGAGAAGAATCCTGCTTTAGAGATGTTAACAATGACTTTATCCAACCATGCGTCACGGTCTTCGTAGTCAGCCAACATTTGTTCTTTAACCTTGATGTAGTCTTCCAAGTCAAGAAGAGTCATGAACCAGTCTTTGTTGATTAATTCATTGTAAAGACGTTCCAAGCGTTCTTTGTTTCCAGCTGCAAGAACTGCATCGCTAACGATGAAGTCAACCAATGGTTTGATAGCTTCACGAGCGTAGAATTCGCTTGATTTGTAAGCTGCTTTTGCGTAAAGGTCAATAACAGTTTCTGAATCTTCACCGAAGATGTAGATGTTTTCGTTGCCAACCAACTCAGCGATTTCCACGTTAGCACCGTCCATAGTACCAAGAGTCAAAGCTCCGTTCAACATGAATTTCATGTTACCAGTACCTGAAGCTTCTTTAGAAGCAAGTGAGATTTGTTCTGAGATATCACATGCTGGGATAAGGAAGCTTGCTGCAGTAACGTTGTAGTTTTCAACCATAACAACTTGCAAGTGTGGAGCTACTGCTGGATCGTTAGCAATAACTTCTGACATGCAAAGGATCAAGTGGATGATGTCTTGAGCGATTGTGTAGGCTGGAGCTGCTTTACCACCAAAGAAGATTGTGATTGGGCGAGCAGGGATGTTTCCAGCTTTGATGTCAAGATATTTGTGGATCACGTACAAAGCGTTCATTTGTTGGCGTTTGTACTCGTGAAGACGTTTGATTTGGATATCAAAGATAGAGTTTGGATTGATTTCCACACCTTGGTGTTCTTTCAAGTGACGAGCCAATTTACGTTTGTTGTGAGCCTTGATGCTTTCCAATTTTTCTTTGACAGCTGCTTTGTCTTCATAAGACAAGAGTTTTTCAAGCTCATCTGCTTCATGGTGCCAACCTTCTCCAAGAATCTCATCCAAGTAGTGAGACAAGCTTGGGTTAGCATGCATGAGCCAACGACGGAAAGTGATACCGTTTGTTTTGTTGTTGAATTTTTCTGGGTAAAGGTCGTAGAAAGCTTTCAACTCAGAATTTTTCAAGATTTCAGTGTGAAGTGCTGCTACTCCGTTAACGCTGTATCCGTAGTGGATATCCATGTGAGCCATGTGAACACGTCCACTCTCGTCAATAATTTGAACAGCTGGATCTTTCACTTCTGCTTTCACACGACGGTCCAATTCTTCGATGATTGGTACCAAGTGAGGAACCACTTCTTGCAAAAATTCAAGAGGCCATTTTTCAAGGGCTTCAGCAAGGATTGTGTGGTTAGTGTAGGCAGTCATGCTACGAACGATTGAGATTGCTTCGTCAAGTTCGATACCGCGAGCAGTTAAAAGACGAATCAATTCAGGGATCACCATTGATGGGTGAGTATCGTTGATTTGTACAACTGCGTAGTCAGCAAGGTCATGCAAGTTGCTTCCTTTTTCGATTGCTTCGTCGATGATCAATTGCGCACCGTTTGAAACCATGAAGTATTGTTGGAAGATACGGAGCAGCTCACCTTGACGGTCACTATCATCTGGGTAAAGGAAGAGAGTCAAGTTGCGAGCGATATCTGTCTTGTCAAAGTTGATACCGTCTTTAATGATTGAAGAATCAACTGAATCCAAGTCAAACAAACGCAGGCGGTTCTTAGTTTCTGTCTTGTAACCAGGTACATCGATATCGTAAAGAGTTGATGTCAATGTGAAGTGAGCAAATGGTACTTGGTAGCTACGGCTTGAACGAACTAACCAGTTTTGCTCTGTCAACCATGCGTTTGGAATTGTTTCTTGTTTGTTATTTTTAAGAACTTGTTGGAAAAGACCGTAGTGGTAGTTAAGACCAACACCGTCACCGTTCAAACCAAGAGTCGCAATTGAATCGATAAAGCAGGCAGCCAAACGTCCCAAACCACCATTACCAAGAGATGGTTCCAATTCAACTTCTTCAACTTCGATCAAGTCTTTACCTGCAGCTGCAAGTTCTTTTTTAACATCGTCGTAAAGACCAAGGTTAATCAAGTTGTTTGACAAAAGTTTACCAATCAAAAACTCAGCTGAGATGTAGTAAACTTTTTTCTTACCAGTGTTAACTGGTTTTTGACTGCTTGCAAGCTTGCTGTAGTTAAGAAGAGCCAGGTAAAGCTCTTCATTGCTACATTCTGCAATGGTTTTATTGTAACGATTTTGTACAAATTCTTGTAGTGATAACATGTTTAAGGTGTCTCCTGATATTGTATTATTTCTTTAATTCTACCAAATTTTCATTGATTCGGCGATAGATTGTTGTCAAGTCAAGCAAGCCTTCCTCGACAGCTGGTGTCAATTGATCTTCAGTCATACGCCAAGACCAGTTTCCACCAAGGGTAGATGGGAAGTTCATACGAGCTGCCTCATCCAATTCTAGTAAATCTTGCATAGTTGCAATTGCCATGAAGCTAACTGATGAAAAGACTGTACGAAGCATAGCATGTGGCACTGTTTCGTATTCTTTACGGTTAGTGTAGCGCGCCATGTACTCACGAGTCGCATCATCGATCTCGTTACGGTACCAACCAAGGACCGTATTGTTATCGTGTGTTCCTGTGTACATAACTGAGTTAGCAGGTGCCAAGTGTGGGCTATCGATACTTTCGTCTTCTGGGTTGAAGGCAAATTGAAGAATCTTCATTCCTGGGAAGCCCGTACGTTCACGCAATTCGATAACTTCATCAGTCATGAAACCAAGGTCTTCTGCGATGATGTTTAGCTCACCAAGTTCTTCCTTAACGGCTGCAAAAAGCTTGTAGCCAGGACCTTTCACCCACTCACCAGGTGCTGCTGTATCAGAACCAGCAGGGATTTCCCAGTAAGATTCGAAACCACGGAAGTGGTCGATACGAACGATGTCATAGATTTTGAAGCTTTCACGCAAGCGTTCAATCCACCATTTGTAACCATCTTTGTCCATTGCTTCCCAGTCATAGATTGGGTTACCCCAAAGCTGACCAGTTGCAGAAAATTCATCTGGTGGGCATCCTGCGATGCAAGTAGCCTTACCGTTGACATCTGTCTTGAAGAGATGTGGATTTGCCCACATATCGCTTGAATCTTCCGCTACGTAGATTGGCATGTCTCCAACGATTTCGATGTGGTTGTCGTTAGCGTAAGCTTTCAATTTCAACCATTGTTGGAAGAAGAAGTATTGAGTCACACGGTGGTAAACCAACTTGTCTGCCAATTGCTCACGGTAGCTTTCAAGTGCTGAAGCTTTACGAGCACGAGCATCTGCATCTGGCCATTCAGTCCAAGCAAGATTGTCAAAATTGCTCTTTGATAGCCATATACTCTGCAAAGAGTTCAAGCCATGATTGGTTGTCTTGAGCAAATTTTTCAAAATCTTTAACATCTCCCACTTCCAAGAAACGTTTTACCGCTTTTTCTAAAAGAGGACGACGTGCATAGTAGATTTTCGCATAGTCAACTTCAGATGCATCGCTACCAAAGTCAACTCCTTCAAGATCACTTGCTTGCAACAAGCCTTGTTCCACCAAGATATCTAAATCGATAAAATGAGTGTTCCCTGCGAAGGCTGAGAAAGATTGGTAAGGAGAGTCTCCGTAACTAGTTGTTCCTAGTGGAAGGATTTGCCAGTAACGTTGTTTTGTGCGAACCAAGAAATCAACGAAGTCGTAAGCACTTTTACCAAATGATCCGATTCCGTATGCTCCTGGAAGAGAAGAAATGTGCATCAACACACCACTTTGACGTTTTTTCATAATAAGCACCTCATGTGTTTATAGTTAGATATTACATTTTTATGAACGCAAACGTTTGCGCTATTACTAGTATAGCTCATTTTCTTGATAAATGCAAGCGGTTTTAAATAACTTTTTTGATTATTTTTTAAAAATGTTTTCTTCTTACTCGTATATATATTCTTTCAGGAAGCAAACAAAATAGGAATACGGGTTTCACTTATCTCATTAAGCAAAAATAAAGTGAGAATCCCCCCTGTTTTCCATTTGTAAATTAGGCAATCGTTTTCTCAACTTTTTTTAAATTTAAAACAAAACGGATTTTTGGGATTTTCTACTATTATATGACGATGAAGCGTTTACTTTTTTTCACAATTTTTTTAAAAATTTTTACAAAAAACACTTGCAACCGCTTTCCGATTGTGCTATACTAGTCCCATAAAGGAAACGTTTGCGTTTCCTCATTATAAAATTTGTTATTCTTTAGGAGGAATACACTATGTCATCTAAATTCATGAAGAGCGCTGCTGTGCTTGGAACTGTTACACTTGCTAGCTTGCTTTTGGTAGCTTGCGGAAGCAAAACTGCTGATAAGCCTGCTGATTCTGGTTCATCTGAAGCGAAAGAACTCACTGTATATGTAGATGAGGGATATAAGAGCTATATTGAAGAGGTTGCTAAAGCTTATGAAAAAGAAACTGGAGTAAAAGTCACTCTTAAAACTGGTGATGCTCTAGGAGGTCTTGATAAACTTTCTCTTGACAACCAATCTGGTAATGTCCCTGATGTTATGATGGCTCCATACGACCGTGTAGGTAGCCTTGGTTCTGACGGACAACTTTCAGAAGTGAAATTGAGCGATGGTGCTAAAACAGACGACACAACTAAATCTCTTGTAACAGCTGCTAATGGTAAAGTTTACGGTGCTCCTGCCGTTATCGAGTCACTTGTTATGTACTACAACAAAGACTTGATAAAAGAAGCTCCAAAAACTTTTGCTGACTTAGAAAACCTTGCTAAAGATAGCAAATATGCCTTCGCTGGTGAAGATGGAAAAACTTCTGCTTTCCTAGCTGACTGGACAAACTTCTACTATGCATACGGACTTCTTGCTGGTAACGGCGCTTACGTATTCGGTCAAAACGGTAAGGACGCTAAAGACATCGGTCTTGCCAACGACGGCGCTATCAAAGGTATAGAATACGCTAAATCTTGGTATGAAAAATGGCCTAAAGGTATGCAAGATACGGAAGGTGCTGGCAACTTAATCCAAACTCATTTCCAAGAAGGTAAAACAGCTGCTATCATCGACGGACCTTGGAAAGCCCAAGCCTTCAAAGATGCTAAAGTAAACTACGGTGTTGCGACTATCCCAACTCTTCCAAACGGAAAAGAATATGCTGCATTTGGTGGTGGTAAAGCTTGGGTCATCCCTCAAGCCACTAAGAACCTTGAAGCTTCTCAAAAATTTGTAGACTTCCTTGTTTCAACTGAACAACAAAAAGTATTATACGATAAGACTAACGAAATCCCAGCTAACACTGAGGCTCGTTCATACGCTGAAGGTAAAAACGATGAGTTGACAACAGCTGTTATCAAACAGTTCAAGAACGCTCAACCAATGCCAAACATCTCTCAAATGTCTGCAGTTTGGGATCCAGCGAAAAATATGCTCTTTGATGCTGTAAGTGGTAAGAAAGATGCGAAAACAGCTGCTAACGATGCTGTAACATTGATCAAAGAAACAATCAAACAAAAATTTGGTGAATAAAAAAATTTGTTCAAGGGGGGTGGAATTCAAATCCCCCTTTGAATTTATCAATAGAAAACATATATAGTTTAGGTTTTAACTAGAAACCAGTATCCTATGAAAGGAGTTATTATGGAAAAGCAACAACCTAGTAAAGCAGCCCTGCTGTCTATCATTCCTGGGTTAGGACAGATTTACAATAAACAAAAAGCCAAAGGTTTTATCTTCCTTGGTGTAACCATCGTATTTGTCCTTTATTTCCTAGCACTTGCAGCCCCTGAATTGAGCAATCTCATCACTCTTGGTGACAAACCAGGTCGTGACAATTCCCTCTTTATGCTGATTCGTGGTGCCTTCCATTTAATCTTTGTAGTTGTTTATGTACTCTTTTATTTCGCAAATATCAAAGATGCACATACAACTGCCAAACACATTAACAATGGCATACCAGTAGCACTTACCTTTAAAGAAATGGTCAAAGGAATCTATGAAAATGGCTTCCCTTACCTCTTGATCATTCCATCTTATGTTGCCATGACTTTTGCGATTATCTTCCCAGTTATCGTAACCTTGATGATCGCCTTTACCAACTACGACTTCCAACACTTGCCACCAAACAAATTGTTGGACTGGGTTGGTTTGACGAACTTTACGAACATCTGGAGTTTGAGTACCTTCCGTTCTGCCTTCGGTGCCGTTCTTTCTTGGACTATCATCTGGGCTTTGGCAGCTTCTACTTTACAAATCGTAATCGGTATCTTCACAGCTATCATTGCTAACCAACCATTTATCAAAGGAAAAACGTATCTTTGGTGTTATTTTTCCTTCTTCCTTGGGCTGTCCCAGCCTTCATCACTATTTTGACATTTTCAAACATGTTTAACGATAGTGTCGGAGCCATCAACACTCAAGTCTTGCCAATCTTGGCTAAATTCCTTCCTTTCCTTGATGGTGCTCTTATTCCTTGGAAAACAGATCCAACTTGGACAAAAATTGCCTTGATTATGATGCAAGGTTGGCTTGGTTTCCCATACATCTACGTTTTGACTTTGGGTATCTTACAATCTATCCCTAACGACCTTTACGAAGCAGCTTATATTGACGGTGCCAATGCTTGGCAAAAATTCCGCAACATCACTTTCCCAATGATCTTGGCCGTTGCGGCACCTACTTTGATCAGTCAATACACCTTCAACTTTAACAACTTCTCTATCATGTACCTCTTCAATGGTGGAGGACCTGGTAGTGTCGGAGGTGGAGCTGGTTCAACCGATATCTTGATCTCATGGATCTACCGTTTGACAACAGGTACATCTCCTCAATACTCAATGGCGGCAGCTGTTACCTTAATTATCTCTATCATTGTCATCTCAATCTCTATGATCGCATTCAAGAAACTACACGCATTTGATATGGAGGACGTCTAAGATGAATAATTCAATCAAACTCAAACGTAGACTGACTCAAACCCTTACTTACCTCTACTTGGTGGGTCTTTCAATCGTGATTATCTATCCACTATTGATTACTATCATGTCAGCCTTCAAGACTGGTAACGTAGTAGCCTTTAAACTAGACAGTAACGTCGACTTTAGTTTTGCTAACTTCCAAGGGCTCTTCTCTGAAACCTTGTACGGTACTTGGTACCTCAACACTTTGATTATCGCCTTAATTACTATGGCTGTTCAAACAAGTATCATCGTACTTGCTGGTTATGCTTACAGCCGTTACAACTTCTTGGCTCGTAAACAAAGTTTGGTCTTCTTCTTGATTATCCAAATGGTGCCAACCATGGCCGCTTTGACAGCCTTCTTTGTTATGGCGCTTATGTTGAACGCCCTTAACCACAGCTGGTTCCTCATCTTCCTCTACGTTGGTGGTGGTATCCCGATGAATGCTTGGCTCATGAAAGGCTACTTCGATACAGTGCCAATGTCTCTAGACGAATCTGCAAAACTAGACGGTGCAGGACACTTCCGCCGCTTCTGGCAAATTGTTCTTCCACTTGTTCGCCCAATGGTTGCTGTACAAGCTCTCTGGGCCTTCATGGGACCTTTTGGGGACTACATCCTCTCTAGTTTCTTGCTTCGTGAGAAAGAATACTTTACTGTTGCCGTAGGTCTCCAAACCTTCGTTAGCAATGTGAAAAACTTGAAGATTGCCTACTTCTCAGCAGGTGCTATCCTCATTGCCCTTCCAATCTGTATTCTCTTCTTCTTCCTACAAAAGAACTTTGTTTCAGGACTTACAAGTGGTGGCGACAAGGGATAATATATCCCCGCCACCCTTTTTCATTTTATACTCTTCGAAAATCTCTTCAAACCACGTCAGCTTTATCTGCAACCTCAAAGTTGTGCTTTGAACAACCTGCGGCTAGCTTCCTAGTTTGCTCTTTGATTTTCATTGAGTATTAGCGATTGCTACTGTATATAATATCCTTGTAGCAAGCAATTTGTCTCCTAGACTTGAAATAAAGCACATTTCTCTATATAATAATACTCATATAGAAAACACCTTTTAGAAAGATACCTATGCTTCCATATCCATTTTCCTATTTTTCAAGTATTTGGGGATTTCGTAAGCCCCTGTCCAAACGTTTCGGACTCAACTGGTTCCAACTTCTCTTTACCAGTATCTTCCTTATCAGCTTGTCTATGGTACCCATTGCCATCCAAAACAGCTCGCAGGAGACTTATCCGCTAGAAACCTTTATTGATAATGTCTATGAACCATTGACAGATGAGGTTGTCCAGGATCTCTCTGAACATGCTACAATTGTTGATGGCAAATTAATTTATACAGGAACAGCTAGTCAAGAGCCTTCTATTGTGATCGGTCCAAGTCAAAGCAAGGAATTACCTAAGGACTTGCAACTGCATTCGATACGAATGAGCTAGTCATCAGTAAGGAAAGCAAGGAACTGATCCGCATCTCTTACCGAGCGATTGAGACTGAGAGTTTCAAAAGTAAGGACAGCTTGACCCAAGCAATTTCCAAAGACTGGTACCAGCAGAATCGTGTCTATATCAGTCTCTTCCTAGTTCTCGGTGCAAGCTTCCTCTTTGGTTTGAATTTCTTCATTGTCTCTCTAGGAGCTAGTCTTCTCCTTTATATCACTAAGAAATCACGCCTCTTTTCATTTAGGACCTTTAAAGAGTGCTACCATTTTATCTTGAACTGTTTAGGATTACCAACTCTGATTACGCTTATTTTGGGATTATTTGGCCAAAATATGACAACCCTGATTACTGTACAAAACATTCTTTTTGTTCTGTATCTGGTCACTATCTTTTATAAAACGCATTTCCGTGATCCAGATTACCATAAATAGGAGATTTTTATGCCCGTTACGATTAAAGATGTGGCCAAGGCTGCTGGTGTTTCACCTTCAACCGTAACCCGTGTTATTCAAAACAAATCAACCATTAGCGACGAAACAAAAAAACGCGTTCGCAAGGCTATGAAGGAGCTCAATTACCACCCCAACCTCAACGCTCGTAGTTTGGTAAGCAGTTATACCCAAGTTATCGGCTTGGTCCTTCCTGATGACTCAGACGCCTTCTATCAAAATCCTTTCTTCCCATCTGTCCTCCGTGGTATCGCCCAAGTCGCTTCTGAAAATCACTATGCTATTCAGATTGCAACAGGTAAAGATGAAAAAGAGCGCCTTAAAGCTATTTCACAGATGGTTTACGGTAAACGTGTGGATGGTTTGATTTCCTTTATGCCGAAGAGGAAGATCCCTTGGTCAAACTGGTCGCTGATGAGCAGTTCCCCTTCCTCATCCTAGGAAAATCCATTTCACCCTTTATCCCTCTTGTCGATAATGACAATGTCCAAGCTGGTTTTGATGCAACCGAATATTTCATCAAAAAAGGCTGCAAACGAATTGCCTTCATTGGAGGGACGAAGCGACTCTTCGTAACGCAAGACCGTTTAACAGGCTATGAGTCAGCACTCAAACAGTACCAACTGCCTCTTGATAGTAACTTGACCTATTTTGCGAACGAATTCCTAGAAGAAAAGGGCTATCAATTTAGTAAGCGTTTGTTTAAACACGATCCTATGATTGATGCTATCATTACAACCGATAGCCTCCTAGCTGAAGGAGTCTGTGACTACATCGCTAAGCACCAGCTGGATGTCCCTGTTCTCAGCTTCGACTCAGTCAATCCCAAGCTCAACTTGGCAGCCTATGTCGATATCAATAGCCTAGAACTTGGTCAAACATCATTTGAAACGATTCTTCAGATTATCAACGATGCTAAGAGCAATAAACAAATTTGTTACCGTCAGTTAATCGCCCACAAAATTATCGAAAAATAAAAACCAGCTCGTGCTGGTTTTTTAGTTACTAATTTTCTGTTTCAACGAATCGTCCCAGAATATGAACATTCTCAGATACAGAGACAAAGGCACCTGGATCCACCTGTTTCATAATCTGTTTAAATTCATTAAACTCTGCACGTGTAATGACAGTGATTAAAACTGCCTTTCTTTCGTGATTATAGGTTCCTTCTGCATCGTGGATCATGGTTGCTCCGCGGTGCAATTTTTTATGGATTTTCTCAATTACTTTATCTGGATGATTGGTCACAATCATGGCCTGCATTCGTTTTTGCTTGGTAAAGACCGCATCTGTCACACGGCTAGAGACAAAGATAGTAATCATAGAGTAAAGGGCGTATTTCCAACCAAAGGTCAAACCTGCTATCAGCATGATAGTCCCATTTACCAAGAAAGAAATACTACCGACATTCTTACCTGTTTTCTTGCGAATGGTCAGGCTGACGATATCCGTCCCACCGCTGGAGATATTGTTGCGAAGAGCAAAACCAATTCCCAAGCCCATGACAACACCCCCAAAAAGGGCATTGATAATGGGATCCTCCGTCAAGGTCGCCACAGGGACAAACTGGATAAAGAAGGAACTCATGGATACCGTGATAAAGGTAAAGACGGTGAACTTATGCCCAATCTGATACCAAGCCAAGACCATCAAAGGAAAATTAATGGCGTAGAAGGTCAGGGAAATCGGAATGTGAAAACCAAACCAGTGATTACTCAAGGCAGAGATAATCTGTGCCAGACCTGTTGCACCACTCGAATACACATGCCCTGGTTGGAAAAAGAAATTGACCGCTACTGCTGATAAAAATCCATAAACCAGAGAGGCCGAAATCTTCTCATCATATTTTTCGCGAGAGATGCTTTGTAAGACACGTAAAATTTTTATCTGATGAGCAAAGCGGCGCAGATAATAGCGCCACCGCTTAATTCGTTTTGCTTGTTTCATCTTCTTCTACTTGTAAGCTGAGTTCCTCTAGTTGTTTGAGAGCTACTGTTGAAGGAGCTTGTGTCATTGGGTCACTTGCCTTATTATTCTTAGGAAAGGCAATGACTTCACGGATATTTTCTTCTCCTGCTAAGAGCATGACAAGCGGTCAAGCCCGATAGCCAAGCCACCATGTGGTGGGAAACCATAGTCCATGGCTTCAAGAAGGAAACCAAACTGGTCATTTGCTTCTTCAGCTGAGAAACCAAGAGCCTTGAACATGCGTTCTTGAAGGTCTTTTTGGTTGATACGGAGGCTACCACCACCAAGCTCATAACCGTTCAAGACGATATCGTAAGCAATGGCACGAACCTTAGCCAAATCACCTTCTAATTCGTGAGCAGTCTCTTCCTGTGGAAGAGTAAACGGATGGTGGGCGCTCATGTAACGACCTTCTTCTTCAGACCATTCAAACATTGGCCAGTCAACCACCCAAAGGAAGTTGAATTTATCGTTATCAATCAAACCAAGCTCTTTGGCAATACGTCCACGAAGGGCACCAAGCGTTGCATTGGCCACTTCAAGCGTATCCGCCACAAAGAGAACCAAGTCCTTATCTTCAAGCGCAAGTGCTGCTGTCAATTCTGCTTGGATGCCAGTCAAGAACTTGGCAACTGGTCCGTTTAATTCTCCATCAACCACCTTGACCCAAGCAAGACCTTTGGCACCGTACTGTTTGGCTACTTCAGTCATCTTGTCGATGTCTTTACGTGAATAGTTGTCCGCAGCGCCTTTGACTACAATTGCTTTTACAGCAGGTGCTTCTGAAAAGACTTTAAAGTCTACACCTTTGACCACTTCTGTCAAGTCCTGAAGCAACATGTCAAAACGAGTATCAGGTTTATCAGAACCGTAAAGAGCCATCGCATCATCGTATTTCATACGAGGGAATGGAAGCGTCACTTCGATGCCTTTGGTTTCTTTCATCACGCGCGCAATCAAGCCTTCTGTGATATCTTGGATTTCTTGCTCAGTAAGGAAAGACGTTTCCAAGTCGACCTGGGTAAACTCAGGCTGGCGGTCTCCACGCAAGTCCTCGTCACGGAAACATTTAACGATTTGGTAATAACGGTCAAAACCAGCATTCATCAAGAGCTGTTTCGTGATTTGTGGACTTTGAGGAAGCGCGTAAAAATGCCCTTTATTAACACGAGATGGCACCAAGTAGTCACGCGCCCCTTCAGGCGTTGACTTAGAAAGGAATGGTGTCTCCACGTCGATAAACTCCAACTCATCCAAGTAGTTGCGGATAGAGTGGGTCACCTTAGCACGAAGTTTAAGATTTTCCAACATTTCTGGACGACGAAGGTCAAGGTAACGGTAACGCAAACGTGTATCGTCATTGGCCTCAATCCCATCCTTAATCTCAAATGGGGTTGTCTTAGCTGTATTAAGCACTGTCAGAGCTGTCACGTTTAACTCAACTGCACCAGTTGGCAACTTATCATTGGCTTGCTCACGCGCAGCGACCTGTCCAGTCACCTCGATAACAAATTCGCTACGAAGGCTTTCAGCTGTTGCCATAACCTCTGCAGATACTTTTTCAGGGTTGATAACCAACTGCATGATTCCTTCACGGTCACGAAGGTCGATAAAGATCAAACCACCAAGGTCACGACGACGGCCAACCCATCCTTTCAAGGTCATTTCTTGTCCGATGTGTTCCTCACGAACACGACCAGCATACATACTACGTTTCATTGTTTCTCTCCTCTTTTATTCTGTTACTATTTTACCATAAAAGCGCAGGCTCTTCATGAAAATCATCAGAAAAGTTTGCCAGTCTTTAAAAATCAAGTGAAGACTCTAAAAATTAACGCCCATACAAAAATCCGATGAAGTTCATCGGACTCTCTTATTTTGAATTGTTGCCTGCTTTACGTTTTTCAGCAATTTCAGCTGCCTTTCGAGGCAAGACAATTTCCGTCGTATAAGCTGTCCCAAAACGCAAGACACCTGCAATAGGGGCAAAGACAACTGCTAGATAGTTGTAGAAGAAATCGCCCTTAAAGGCATAAGCTAGCGCTCCAATGATGAAAAATAGAACAACTGCTTGAATCACTGCTAATAAAATTACTCGTTTCATGTGACCTCCTGACTCTATTATAGCATGAGAATCATCAAAAAGCTGACTAAATTATTCAAAGCGTGTAGAGAAATACTGTAGACCAGACCTTTTCGGCTAATATAAGCCAAGCCCAAGCTAAAACCAAGACTAGCATAAACTAAAAACTGTTGCAAAGTTCCTGGAGAATGAATCAAGGCAAACAGAACACTCGATACCAGAAGGAAAAGCAGAGTTTGTTTGCTCTTGTCCTGCTTAGGAAAGAGATAGCGTGCCAACATCCCTCTAAAGATAAGTTCTTCCGTCAAAGGAGCAAAGACCACCACCATAAAGAAACCAAAGACAGGCTGAGCAACTGTCAATTGTGATACGATTTGTTGATTGACTGACGGATCTTCTGGCAAAAAGAACTGAGCTATAATCGCCACTAGCAAAACCAGGGTTGGCAACCAAATATAACGATTAAAAGCTGTTGTCTGGATGCTAACCTTTTCTGTCTGATACCATCTGTAAACTCCATAAACATAGGCCCCTGACAGGGCGACATAAAGTGGCAAGACTCCAAAGATTGAAGCCCCTAGGTCAAGCGCTGATAAAGCCATACTCTGAACCAGACCATAGCCAAAGAAAAAGGATAGAACAGCTAGAAGAAACCAGCCAAGATTTTTAAGTAATTTCATAAAAGACTCCTATTTGAAATGAAGACTTAGCATTGTTATTCGCATCATTTTGATAAAAATATGGAATACAGTCGCAACCAAAAGGGATAATAAGCGAATTCCTCTTGCAAAAATAGAAACGGTAGTAATGATTTTATAAAGATATTTTTAAGCAAGCAAAAGCAATGTTAATCCTAGGAAAAAGAGTGTCAGGAGTAAGGTCCTGACCGGTTTTTCTACTATTAAAAGCCTAATTTTTCAAAGATTTCTGAGAAATTTTGATTGATAGCATCAAGTGACACTTGAACTTCTTCTCGGGTTTGGTTGTTCTTGACCGTCACTTGTCCGCTTTCGACTTCGCTCTCTCCTAGGGTGATGAGAGTCTTAGCCGCAAAGACATCGGCTGACTTGAACTGAGCTTTGAGCTTTACGGTTGAGGTAATCACGCTCTGCTTTGAAACCTTGTTGGCGAAGGGCTTGTACCAATTCCAAAGCCTTAACATTTGCTCCTTCACCCAAGACTGCGATATAAACATCTAGGGCGTTTTCGATAGGGAGGGCCACACCTTGCTTTTCAAGGATGAGAAGCAGGCGCTCTACACCAAGTCCAAAACCAAATCCAGCAGTTTCAGGGCCACCAAAGTAGGCAACCAAACCATCGTAGCGACCACCCGCACAGACTGTCAAGTCATTGCCCTCAATCTCAGTGATGAACTCGAAAATGGTGTGGTTGTAGTAGTCCAGACCACGCACCATATTGGTATCGATGATATAGTCTACTCCCAGATTTTCCAACATCTGACGCACAGCATCAAAAGTGAGCTTGGCTTTCTTCATCAAGGAAGTCCAAGATAGACGGCGCATTCTCTACTGCTACCTTGTCTTCTTTTTCCTTAGAGTCCAAGACACGGAGAGGATTTTCCTCCAAACGACGTTGGCTATCCTTAGACAAGGTCTCCTTGAGCGGTGTCAAATAGTCAATCAAGGCCTGACGGTAAGCCGCGCGGCTCTCAGGATTTCCAAGAGTGTTGAGGTGCAATTTGACACCTTGGATGCCGATTTCTTTCAAGAAATGGGCTGCCATAGCGATGGTTTCCACATCGGTAGCTGGATTGCTAGAGCCAAAGCACTCGACACCAATCTGGTGGAACTGGCGTAAACGACCTGCTTGTGGACGCTCATAACGGAACATAGGGCCCATGTAGTAGAACTTACTTGGCTTTTTGCACTTCTGGAGCGAAGAGTTTATTTTCCACATAGGAACGGACAACGGGCGCAGTTCCTTCTGGACGGAGGGTGATATGGCGGTCACCCTTGTCATAGAAGTCGTACATTTCCTTGGTTACGATATCCGTTGTATCTCCGACAGAGCGGCTGATAACCTCGTAATGTTCAAAAATAGGCGTGCGCACTTCTGCATAGTTATAGCGCTTGAAAATCTCACGGGCAAAACCCTCAACGTACTGCCATTTGGCAGATTCAGCAGGCAAGATATCCTGCGTGCCTTTTGGTTTTTGTAATTTCATAGGGAATCCTCTTTAAACTTAATAGTCTTATTTTACCATAAATAGAGGGATTAAGACAGCGAGAGAAGAAAATCTCAAGAGAGTCTTTTCAGAAAATTCATCAAAAACTTGCCAAATTGTCAGAATTATGAGAAAATAGAGGATATTTATCGCGTGGAGGGACTGCTATGAGAGACGATATCAAAATCAATGACCGTGCTTTGGCCTTACAAGACCAAATTATCGAAAAACTAGAGAAGGTTTTTGATACAGATGTGGAATTGGATGTTTACAATCTAGGGCTGATTTATGAAATCAATCTGGACGAAACAGGTCTCTGTAAGATTGTTATGACCTTCACCGATACTGCCTGCGATTGTGCAGAAAGTTTGCCTATCGAAATCGTGGCAGGTCTGAAACAAATCGAGGGTATTGAAGATGTCAAGGTTGAAATTACCTGGTCACCCGCTTGGAAGATTACACGAATCAGTCGCTACGGCCGTATTGCCCTTGGACTGCCACCTCGTTAAGTAGGCAAATTACTTTTAAAGATAAAAAGAAGCAAGCCGAAGTTGGCTTGCTTTTTCAGTTTATTTTTTACCTGACTTGTCCATATTCCAGAAGTCTGTCACGGCTCCACGAGAAGCAGATGATACGATGTGGGCATATTTACCTAGGACACCACGGCTGTAAAGCGGTGGCAAGGTTGTTTCTGCCTTGCGTTTTTCAAGCTCTTCTTCAGATACGGCCATGGAAATTTCTTTAGTATCTTGGTCAACCGTAACGATATCACCTGTACGAAGGTAGGCAATTGGTCCACCATCCTGAGCTTCAGGAGCGATATGTCCAACAACCAGACCATAAGTACCACCAGAGAAACGTCCGTCGGTCAAGAGGGCAACCTTGTCTCCCTGACCTTTACCAACGATCATTGATGAAAGCGACAGCATCTCAGGCATACCAGGACCACCTTTAGGTCCAACGAAACGAACAACGACTACATCGCCATCAACGATTTCATCTGTCAGAACGGCCTGAATAGCATCCTCTTCTGAGTCAAAGACCTTAGCTGGACCAACGTGACGACGCACTTTAACACCTGATACTTTAGCAACCGCACCATCAGGAGCAAGGTTCCCGTTCAAGATGATAAGCGGACCGTCTGCACGTTTTGGATTTTCAAGTGGCATGATGACTTTTTGACCTGGTGTGAGATCTGCAAAGTCAGCCAAGTTCTCAGCAACAGTCTTACCAGTACATGTAATGCGATCTCCGTGAAGGAAACCATTCGCTAGCAAATACTTCATAACCGCAGGGACACCACCGACTTCGTAGAGGTCTTGGAAGACATACTGACCAGATGGCTTCAAGTCAGCCAAGTGAGGCACACGTTCTTGGATCGTATTGAAGTCCTCAAGTGACAAGTCAACATTGGCAGCATGGGCAATGGCAAGCAAGTGAAGAGTGGCATTTGTAGAACCACCGAGAGCCATCGTTACAGTAATAGCATCTTCAAAGGCTTCACGAGTCAAGATATCTGATGGTTTGAGACCGAGTTCCAACATCTTAACAACAGCACGTCCTGCTGCTTCGATATCTTCTTTCTTATCAGCTGATTCAGCTGGGTGAGAGGATGAACCTGGCAAACTCATACCTAGAACTTCGATAGCAGTCGCCATGGTATTAGCAGTGTACATACCACCACAGCCACCAGGGCCAGGGCAGGCATTACATTCGAGACGTTTCACGTCCTCAGCTGTCATATCACCATGATTCCATTTTCCGATACCCTCAAAAACAGAAACCAAGTCAATGTCTTTTCCATCAAGATTTCCCGGTGCAATAGTTCCACCATAGGCAAAAATAGCTGGAATATCCATGTTGGCAATGGCAATCATGGAACCAGGCATGTTCTTGTCACAGCCACCGATAGCGACGAAGGCATCCACGTTGTGGCCTCCCATAGCCGCCTCGATAGAGTCTGCGATGATATCACGAGATGTCAAAGAGAAGCGCATACCAGGCGTTCCCATGGCAATCCCGTCCGCTACGGTAATTGTCCCAAACTGCACAGGCCAAGCACCTGCAGATTTGACACCTTCTTTAGCCAATTTCCCAAAATCATGCAAGTGGATGTTACATGGTGTATTTTCCGCCCAAGTCGAAATTACTCCCACAATCGGTGTTTCAAAGTCCTTATCTGTCATACCAGTCGCACGAAGCATGGCACGGTTTGGTGATTTTACCATACTGTCATAAATGCTACTGCGGTGACGTTTATCTAATTCAGTCATTTGTTCCCTCCCATTTAAGTTTTTACTATTATAGCACATTTTAAAAGCAATGAACAGAAGAAAATTCTTGAATTTTCAGAAAATTCTATACAGTGATATTTTCTTTAAAAATGTTACATTTATTTCTTGACTTTATAAATTAAAGTGATATCATTTAGATATCATATAACAGGAGGTCATTCTTATGACTGAAAAACTAATCAATTCAAAACCAAATGGTGTGTTAGCATTGATACTCATTGAGTTGGCGCTCGTTCTTGGTGTCTTTATACTTATAATGGGTGCTGGTTCGGAAAACATTTTTGGAATTATTATTGGACTTCTCTCTATTGTATTTGCAGCTTTAGCTCATGCTGGTTTAAAAGTTGTCAAACCTCAAGAAGCGCTGGTTCTGACACTCTTTGGTAATTATACAGGTACCATCAAAGAACCTGGTTTTTACTTTGTCAATCCCTTCAGCGTAGCAGTCAACCCTGCAAACCACACTCGACTAGGACAAAGTGGCGATGTTAGTACAAAATCTCCTTTTTTAGGAGCTAAATCATCAAACGGCAATGATGTAAATCTTGAAATCGGCAAGAAACAGATTTCCCTCAAAGTCATGACCTTGAGCAATTCTCGTCAAAAAATCAATGACTGCTTAGGAAATCCTGTAGAGATCGGTATCGCAGTAACTTGGAGAGTTGTCGATACCGCTAAGGCAGTCTTCAATGTTGATAACTACAAAGAATATCTTTCATTGCAATGTGACAGCGCCCTCCGTAATATTGTCCGCATCTATCCTTACGATGTGTCTCCTAATGTGGATACCACGGGTGACGGGCAAGCAGATGAAGGTAGTCTCCGTGGCTCTAGCGAAATTGTAGCCAACCGTATTCGTGAAGAAATCCAAAGTCGTGTTGAAGATGCTGGCTTAGAAATCCTTGAAGCGCGTATTACTTACCTAGCTTACGCTCCAGAAATTGCTGCCGTCATGCTTCAACGTCAACAAGCATCTGCCATTATTGATGCACGTAAGATGATTGTAGATGGTGCTGTAGGAATGGTTGAAATGGCACTAGAGCGGCTCAATGAGGGAGAATTGGTAGAGCTTGACGAAGAACGAAAAGCTGCCATGGTTTCAAATCTCCTAGTCGTTCTCTGTGGCAATCATGATGCACAACCAATTGTCAACACAGGAAGTCTTTACTAAAGATGGCTGAAGCTAAAAAAAGCAGATCCCCCTTCGACTCTCAACAAAGTTATACGCTGCACTCGCATCATGGGCAGAAGACGACTTTCGTTCAGTCAATGGGCAAATCGAATATCTCCTCACAGAGTGTGTTAAGCAACGGAAGAAAGACGGAAAATACGTATCAGAAACCATTGACGAACCATTTGAGATTGATATTTAACACTTTCTCCTGTCTGCCGTGTCAGATAGGAGAATTTTTTCATCTTTTTTTGTCAAGTAACTTTACTTTACAAAAAAAATGTGTTATCCTAGTATGGTTGATGAAAATCAGTAGATTGAATCGAATATAAATACCTAAAGGAGAAATCAAAATGGCAGTACCTGCACGTCGCACTTCAAAAGCGAAGAAACAAACGTCGTACACACTACAAAGTAACAGCTCCATCTGTAAACTTTGACGAAACTACTGGAGATTACTCACGTTCTCACCGTGTATCACTTAAAGGATACTACAAAGGACGTAAAATCGCTAAAGCTGCATCAGCTGAATAATAGAAGGGAGATACCATGCGCGTAAATATTACACTTGAACACAAAGAATCTGGTGAACGCTTGTACCTTACTTCTAAAAACAAACGTAACACTCCAGACCGTCTTCAATTGAAGAAATACTCACCAAAACTTCGCAAACACGTTGTGTTTACCGAAGTTAAATAAGGTTTCATTACATTTCAGTACATACTGAAAAACATTGATTTCATGCGATTTTTAAAATATTGAATTTCATTACAAATCATTTGAAATCAGTTCTATGGCAACCTTTTTGGCAACCTTTTTTGAAATAAAAAAGAAAGTCAACAATCGAAGAATGTAAAGTCCTAAGAATTTTCTAGGACTTTTTTCATTCCTAAAAATTATTGGAATAGCGCAGTCTTTTCAATAAATTTTAGGAATCAAAAAAATCTTCCTACAATAAGTAAGAAGATTTTTTATTTTTTACTTTCTCATCCAAGAATCATGTACTAATTCATTAATTTGATGACTATATTTTGCATAGTTGTAATGATAGTGATTAGAAGCTCTTGATAAAAACATCCCCAGTTTTTTTATCAGGTTGAACATATTTCTCAAATTCTGCTATAGGAATTATAAATAATTCGAGCCCCTGAATTTTATTATCTGATACTTTGCTTATGGCATAAGCAATACAATCAATATATTTCCCATTATTATATTTTTTTGAAATTTTTTTAACAGTTTCATAGTTTGCTTCAACAGTAGTAGTTTCAGATTCTATCGGAATTGTTCTAGTAACGGGCAAAAATTCTATATTTTTTTCTTTCCCTTTTATTGCTTTCAAATAATTTCCTTGATTTGTTACAGTAAAGTTTCTAATTGATAAATTATATTTGATAAATTCTCTTAGACAATTTCTTGTATTACTCATTTATTCTACCCTTTTCTATCCTTTTTTATATATCCTAATCCTAAACTTGCTAATAAGCTGAATCCTAATAAGCCTAGCATCGACTCCTTAGTTCCTGTATTTGGAAGTTGTTTCTTAGGTTCTACTTTTACATTTGTGCTTTTTGCAGGAGCTTGATATGTTTTATCGTCTTTAGTTCCTACTGTCGCAACCACAACCTTATTTTGTTCCCTAGCATCTACGATGTCAACTACTTTACCATTAGCATCAGTAACTTCTTTAGGTTGACCACCTGCGTTACGGATTGCGTCTTCTTTATCTTTCAAAGCTTGCAAGCGTTGTTGTTCAGCAAGGTATGCATCATGGTCGGCTTTGAGTTGCTTGAAGTTCTCATACCCACGAGCCTTAGCTTCTGCGATACCCTCAAGACGAGCCAACTCGTCCTTAGCAGTCTCCAACTCAGCACGAAGTACACCAAGCTTAGATTTAGCATCAGTAAGCTCTTTGTCCAAAGTCTTAAGGACTTTATCACGCTCAGTAAGGGAAAGAGCAAGGACTTCATAAGTGTCGCTGGCTTCTTTAGACGCTTCACGTTTACGAGCAAGGTCTTGACCAGCTGACTTACGAGCCAAGACTGCTACATCATGAGCTTTAGTAAGGACTTCCAATTCACCCTTAGCAGTTTCAAGAGCTTTGTCAGCAGTTGATTGTTCAGCCTTAGCAGTTTCAAGAGCTGTTTTAGCTTCAGCGAGAGCCTTAGCCTTGTCAGTAGCGTTTGATTTAGCAAGAGCAAGCGATTCCTTAGCAGTTTGCAATGCTTTAGTGTCCTGCACTAGTTTATCTTTAGCGTTAGCAAGAGCCTTTTCAAGTGACGGAACATCAATCTTGTTACCTACCAAATCTGACAAGTGAGTACGAGCATTAGCAAGAGCTGTTTCTGCGTTGGTGTAACCAGTTTGAGCTGATTGAACTGCTGATTTAGCTTGGTTGAGTTCAGAAAGGGCATTATCATAAGTTGATTGAGCCAAGTCTAGTTTTTCTTGGAGATCCTTAGCATTATTGTTTGCGGTAACTACCTTGGTTTTGTCGAACTTAGCATTTTCAGAGATACCATTATTAGATGTACCGTCGATGTGGATGCTGAATGGGAAGGTTTTGTTAGTACGAATACCAACACCAACATATTGTTGGTACACAACATCTGGCTTTGTGCTATCCAAACTTGAGAGACTTAAAGCATGCCCCCACTTAGGTTCAGAGTCGTTGAAAATCATTGAAATAAGGTTTTCATAGATTGCTTCTTTCAACTCAGCTAAGTTAGTTACTTCGTTCGCACTGAAACCAAGATTTTCAGAAATTAGGGTACCATTTTTAGCTTCTACCCCATCAAGAGCATCAAAGTCATGATCGCCTTCTAGTTTAGACGCTTTTGCAACTTCTTTAGCAATACGCATAGAGTCTTCTGTTACAATTGCATGAGGAGTACCAAAGGCATCACGGATTTGGTTGATAAGGTCAGCTGTGAACAGGTTGATTTCACGCTCTACCTCTGGAGTAAGGTTAGCTACATCAACTTTAACATCACGGTCTTTACCAGTAACTTTGAAACGGTTAGGGTTGTTCTCGGTGTCTCCGAGATACCCACGTTTTTCCATTTCTTTTTCACCAAGGTCTTTAAGTTGGTTAGATACAGACTCACTTTTAGATTTAGCATACTCTTTTAACAAAGAGATATACTCTTGACTTACAGTGAAACGAGCATCAGTTGTTGAGGCACTTTCCAACTCTTCTTTAGCACGTTCAAGGTCGGCTTGGGCTGAAGTAAGGGCAGTTTCTTTGTTTGATTGGTCAGCCTTAGCAGTAGCAAGGGCTGTAGTAGCTTGAGTGAGATTAGATTCAGCTTGAGATACCCCAGTTTGAGCGTCTTTGATGGCTTGGTCTTTGTCAGACTGAGCTTTTTTACCATTATCAAGGTTATTCTGAGCAGTCGCTACTGCTTGAGTGTCAGCACTAACTTGGTTAGTAAGAGTAGATACCTCTTTTTCAAGTGGAGCAACATCAGTAGTAGATGAAAGAGAATCTACTTTTTTCTGAGCGTCAGCTACCTTATTAGCCGTAGCAGTGGCAGTTTTCTCAGCGTTAGATACTAGCTTAGTTTGGTCTTCAACCTTTTCAGCAGTGGCAGATACAGACTTATCAGCATCAGCTACAGTCTTCTCAGACGTAGCAAGCTCACTGGCTTTCTTTTCAGCGTCTGCCTTAGCTTCAGATACCTTTTGAGGTGTAACCGACTCAGCTTCTTCTAACTTTTTAGTAGTGTCAGCGATAGTCTTTTCAGCATTAGCAATGTTTGCTTCAGTAGTTGAAACAACTTCTTTTTGTTTAGCAACATCCTGACTAGCCTTGTCTGATTCAGCCTTAGCCTTGTCAACGTCTTGTTGGGTAGGAACTTTAGGGACTACCTCGTCCTTAGCAACTACTTTAGTTGCAGGTTCATTAACTGCTACTTCAGTCTCACTAGCTGATACCCCAGTAGATACCCCAAAAGCTGTAAGTGCTAAAGTAGAAACGACAGCGCCTGTGCGCAATTTCTTGATGGTTCCGTGACCTTGTGTGTTTGATTCTAGCATGTAAACTCCTTTATGTCTTAAAAGACTGTTTTATGAATAATATTATACCATATTTTACAGTCTTTCAAATATTATTTTTTAAAGAATTTCAGTCTTTTGATAACGATTTATTCAATGAGATAAACTTGTATGATAGTTATGAGGTACTATCATGACTGAAAAAATAAATTTAAGAGAATTTGTTGCAAAACAAATCAGACTTTTAAGACTGAAAAGCGGAATGACACAGGAATATCTAGCAGAAAAAGCTGATCTGGGATTCAACTATATTTATAGGTTAGAAAATAAACAATTAAACGTTAAGCTTGAAACCATTGAAAAAATTATACAAGCACTTGAAGTTGATATGAATACTTTTTTTAATATTGAAACCCAAAATCAAAGCGGAGAGTTTTCACAACTCATTGAAGATATTAGAAATCTACCGACAGAAAAAAGAGAACCTACTATAAAGGCTCTCCGAGATATATTAAAACAAATAAATTAAGCCAAGTATTTTTGAACTTGGCTTTTTTATATTCTATTTCAAGTAGTTATCAAATCCATTTCGCTCTCGTACGTCCTTGATAAAGCTCTCTATATTATCCCAATCCTCGTACTCATCAGCAATCCTAAATGTGTCAAGACGATTAGCTACTTGAGAAAATATTTCGATGTTTTCTTCAGATTCAAATATCTTTTCAACAAGATGAAGATATTCAATAGATTTCGAGATAGTATCTAATTTACTAGTAATTTCAAATAGATTATCTTGTTCAGAGATGCTCTTATAAAAGTGATCAATCCATACAATTAGAGCGTAGTCATTAATTTTAGTTTTCTTATTTGGGAACTCTACATTTTTTAAGCTTGATGCTATGGAGTTTTTTAATGATTCTGCTTGTTTATCATCTGATAATACAGATTTTGCCATATTTTTTAAATCAAGTTTTTCTAATTTATTAGTGATTATATTAGATACTTCTGTAATATAATATTCATTTTCCTTCCCTATTGCATCCACAATAGTCTCTGCAAATCTTTCTAATGCAGTAGATTTTTTGTTTACATTATCTTTATCAAAGGAAGGAAAAATAGCTAAATAATTATTTTTAGAGACTACCTTACCAGACAACAAATTTTCTGCCGTCTTGTCGCTCATGTGAAACTTTTCTACTAGATAAGCAATTTTAGCTTCATAATCTCCACTAATCCCTTGTTCTTCTTTAAACTCTTTAAACTCTTCCATTTTGTGCATCAAATTAACTGTGACTGCAACAAGCATGCGTTCTTCTTTTTTTTCTTCCATAGCAAACATCCTTTACACAAAAAAAGTTTATGTATCATTTTAGCATTAATACATTTTAAACGTCAAGATATTAACGGGTTTTTATAAAAGTTTAGGGTAAAACGTTTTCAATAAAAATCTTACAAAAATTTATTTTTTTTTTTGAACCAAATAATCTCAATAGATAATAAATTATATTCCACTGAAAGTGCTATGTAGCAAGCTTTAAACAATGGTGAGAACAAACAAAAAAATATTTAAAAAACCAAGAAAAATTATTATTTATATTCTAAGTGAATTTAGGTAAAGTCTTGTCAGTTTTTATGGAATAATTAAGATGTGAGGTAGCTATCACACAATACATATCTTCAATATATTCAAAAGACCGTAAATATATTGATGCTCTTAATAAAACGGCTAGAAAGGATAACTCATGGAAGCTACACAAACAACAATACAAGGTCGCCTTATTGGCGCATCAGAAGTAAAAGACTTTTCTTCGGGTGAAAGCACTGGTCAAACAAATTTGACTATCGGTGTACGAACTCTAGACGGTCGATTTAGTCAAACAAATATCAAGGCTGATATAGTTAATGTCTCTGACTTTACGACTTTATTTGATGAAAAAGTAGAAATTATTCTCGAAAATGTTTCTATCAATGCCTACATCAATGGGAACCGTGCTGCGCTCTCAGTAAAAGCTAAGTCTGCTTTTATTGAATTGGTTTAATGGGTAATGGGGAGTATCTCCCCTTATCCTTAGAAAGGAATCATTATATGTCGTTTATATCTTGGTTTATTATCTTATTTGCTGGATTTCTTTATTTAGCTCTTAGGGTAAGTGAAATTAGAAAAAAGCAGAAACAGGATCAGACGCTTCAGTTAAACCTTCCAACAATCACAGCAGATATTGAACAGGTAATTGAAGAAAGTGCCACTGTTTCAGGTCAAAAACTTCTTTTTGATCGTCGCTACATTCGATTCTTGCAAAGTAACGATGACAATAGCTCTCACCTTGTTAGTTTTCCTATTATGTTATCAAAGAGGCCTGTTGACGAGGAAGAAAGCTATATCCAACAAGTCTTTTTGACACAGTTTAGCAAATACCTAGCTGTATCTACAACCTATGAAAGCTGGTCAGATAAAGGGAAATCGTTATATATTACACCTCAATTTGGAAAACTGTTAAGATATAACAATCAGTATTATCTCAATTTAGGAATTCAGTTTTCATATACTTCTTAAAGGAGATTAGCAGATGGACTGCTTTCTTGACAAAAATCTATTTGAGTACGGAAATCATTTTTTCTGGGGTATGCCAGTTGAGAGTATACCCCATGCTCTATTGGTAGGCTCCTCAGGCTCAGGTAAGACCTATGCAACTAAGGTTTTTTTGGCACGGTTTGCTCATACCTACCCTAACTCTACATTCCTGATTGGCGACTACAAAGCTGATACCGATTTTGCCTTCCTAAATGGATGCAAGGGATTTAAACGTTTTGATGAAGTCTCAGAACTACTTCCCTTAGGTCTAAAAATTCTTGAAAATCGACAAAAAGGAATTGATAAATCAAGAGAATTCGTTGTGATTTGTTTTGATGAATTCAATGCTTGGCAAAATAGCCTCGATAAAAAAGAACGTGAACGAGCCATTAAAGACTATACTCGCCTTATCCAGCTCGGGCGTTCCTTTTCAATTTATGTCACTATCTCCCAGCAAGATGGTCATAAAACAAGTTTGGGGTTATCACGTGATTCCATAGGTACAGTGATTGCACTAGGTAAACTCTCAAAGGAAACTGTCTCAATGCTCTTCTCTGATGAAAAAGAAAACATTGCGAGAAATAACCCCAGAGGGGTAGGATACATGAAGATAGATGGGCAAAATAGTCGTCACATCATCGTACCAAGTTATAACATGCTTCCTTTAGAAAATCTGATTCGAGAAGCTGTTAATCGTTCAGACCGCTATTTCTATTCTGACGAGACAGTTGCCGAGGGGTAGCCTTATGGCGGAAACGCTGGCTTACTGTCTCGCCAGCTTTAGCTGGCTGAGTTCGGGATAGTATTACCCCGAACTTCATGACAACATGACAAACTCACAAAAAACATTACTATACCTAGTATAATTGACTATAACATTGTCACAATAAGTAAATGACAAAGGAGAATACTAATGACAAATTATAACGTTTCATCTGACTTTCGCGCTCGTAGTTTCTGTTGTGTTCTGAACAACGTTGATAAGTTGTTCGATAAGAAATCAGATTTTTTTGATAGCGATACATACAGTGAAAAAACTAAAAAAAGAATTCAAGAGTTTCGCAAGTCCCTTCCAGATACCGATGAACCTCTCAGCCCCGAGGAAATTGTCAGTTTCTTAATGGAACGGTGGATTGCACGAAATGAAAACGTTGTCTGCGCTGCTAACTATGAAATCGGTGACAATGGAACTCATCATTGTCACATGGTACTTGAAGATAAACAAGCTTTCCGATTCTCGGCTCTTCAAAAACTCTATCCCACTATACATATAGAAGTTACCCGTGGAACCAGAGAGCAAGTCATTGCTTACCTTGAAAAAAGCGGAGAGCATGAAGAAAAGGCACATACTATTGTAGTACCTATGAAGATTCACGGTGAGCTTAGAACTGGAAATCAAGGTCACCGAAGTGAATTTGATTACATTCAGAAACAAATAGAGAACGGAGCTACTCCTGAAGAAATTATGGGGAGTAACTTTGAGTTCCGTAAATACTCTAAAATGATTCGTGAACACTTCTTTCAGTATCGACTTTCTCATACTCCAGACGAAAAAGAAATGGCAGTATACTGGCATGTGGGAGAGTCTGGAGATGGAAAATCGCACACGCAAGTTGATTTAAAGAAAAAGCATGGTCGGGATAATGTATATATCTGGACTGACTTTGACAATGGTGGGCTTGACCTATATTGCGCTGAATCTATACTTTTTATGGATGAATTCAAGGGCATGCCATACAAAGAATTTCTTAAGGTGACAGATGTTTACCCTATTCAGCTACACGCCCGTTACACAAATACAATCGCTCTTTGGAATGAAATCCACATCACATCAATTTTCACTCCAAAACAAGCTTATGACTTAATGGTAGCAGAGGGTCAACGAGAAGTTGATAGCTATAAACAGTTACAACGGAGACTTACTGAGGTTATCTTTCATTTTAAAACTAAAGAAAATGATGGTAGCTTCAAGTATAAAACCATTACATTTACACCTGAAGAGTTCGATAGATACAGCAAGGAACAAATTGAAAAATTTGCATACCTATTCGATAAGTTTAATCCAAGTGTATTAAACTATGACTTCGAAAAGGATGCATTTCACAGTTCTATGAACCCAAGCAATAATCGAAGAAAAAATGCTACTACTTCCAAACCATCCAAATCAGAAAGTAATAGCAAATAAGTATTCCGAGATAAGCCAAGGCTAATCTCTACTACCATTATGCCATATTTCGATTATTGTTGCAAAGAAAGAGAGAATAGTATGTCACAAGATTACCATGAAATGAAGCAAATAGAACTCCTGCTTCACACTATCATTGAAATGCTAAAGAATTTGAACAGCGAAAAAAGAAGTTCATGCATCTACACACAAAAAGAGATTTTAGATCTGCTCAGCATTTCCCCTAACACATTAAAGTCATGGGAAAATAGAGGTCTAAAACGTTTAGAACCACCTATTGAGGGTACTAGAACCGTTTACTATCATATTGATACTGTTTTAGAGTTTTTAAGCCACAACTAAAATGAAATGTGCTAGAATAGAAGTATCAAAAAAGAAAGTGAGATACTATCTATTTTAGCTTTTTTCAATTCTTCGATTGATTGAGGAGAGCAACTATGAATATAGAAAAAATCATCCATAAAGGCAAAACCGTCCTCAAGAAAGTAAAGGACAATGGCGAGATTAGTTATTCAGTAAAGAGCGTCTATCTAGGCTTAGATATAAAGACTGGAAAACCTGTAAAAACAACTGTAACAGCTAAAAACCTACGATCCTTAGATCGTAAAATTATTCAAGCTAAAATTGATTGGGAAGAAAATGGTTCAACAAGGAAAGAAACTTTTAGCATTGCTACCTTGTCAGATCTAGCTGAAATGTGGTTCTCCAACTACGAAACTTGGGTCAGCTCAGATAACACTCTAAACCGAGTGAGGAACTATCTAGACACCTATATCCTCCCCAAATTCGGACACTATCAACCAGATAAAATCACTTCTTCCGATATACAAAAATGGATTAACGAGCTTGCCCAAAAATCTAAAGAATCTGTCGATGCCGGTAATAAACGAGCTAAAAAAGGAAGTGCAAAAGATTTTGGAGCAATCGCCCACAAGTTAAGAGAGATTTTTAATTTTGGAATAACGCATTTTGAACTCAAATATAATCCTGTTCAATCTATCAAGATTCCACCAAAACCAAAAAGCAATCAAAAACGCATTATGGTTCTTCATGATGAAGATTTAACTATCTGGCTAAATTTCGTCGATACTTTACCTAATACTAGGGCTAATCGGCGATTTAAAGTTATCTGCGACAGTCTACTTGCTTCAGGAATGAGAATCAATGAGCTATTAGCTTTGACTATATATGACCTTGATTTTGAAAGTTCTGAAATATTAGTCACTAAAACTCTTGTATGGAAAAATGCAAACCCTAAGTTAGGATTAAAAGGAAAGGTTGTTTGTAAAAATACTCCTAAATCTGATTCGGGCAATAGAAAAATAGCTGTTCCGTACCAAATTATTGAGCAACTTCAAAACTTCCATGATGAAATGAATCTTTATTTCAAGAAGAACGGTCTTTCAAAAAGCAAGTTGATTTTCCCAACAATTTACGGAAACTATATGTGCGATAGGAATGAACGTGCTACACTCAAAAGACGATTACAGGAAGTTGATCTACCTGACTATGGTTTTCACTTATTCCGTCATACACACGCTTCTATGATGTTAAATGCTGGTATGAATTGGAAAGAGTTACAGGTTCGCATGGGACATAAGTCTATCAAAACTACTATGGACATATATGCCGAGCTTGCCCCTAAAAATCAAACACAAGCGGTAGATATTTATCTAAATAAAATTGCGGAGCTAACCTCATAAAATTCATGGCAACCTTTTTGGCAACCTCTGACAGTTTTATCCAAATCAATAGCTTATAAACATTGATTTAATAGGGTTTATCACAACTAAAATAGATTTTAAGTATTCCTTACCGAGGTTAAATAATTGAGATAAAGAAAAGCCTTTGAAATCAGTATTTCAAAAGGCTTTTTCTTTTTGATTTTAGTAAAATAACTGAATTTTAACTGAATATGATTATTCATATCAAATAAGGAAATATTTTTTTGAAAAATCATCAAGGAGCCAAATATGAAGAAGACCATCAATATTAATTGGGGAGAAAAAAATTTCTGAAGTCCCTAAAAAAATCAAAGAATTTTTAAATAACTTATTTATATATGTTAAGTGCAGATCTATATAAAATTGATAATAAAAAAGTTAACACAAATTATTACCAATAAATTCGAAAAAGCATCATGCCACGATAATGATTTTAATAGATACTAAAGATAAGCAACTTATTGCTAAAAAAATAAATTTTGGAATATCCTCTCTGAAATACATCATTTGAAAGATGCGGTTGATAAAAAAAGACCAATGACTATCTTGACTTATACTTTATCAAACTTGAGAAGGAAAAAGCGATGACTTAATTAAAGAAAAAAATATCAATTTAATGAATTAAGAAATACTAAACTTATGGAAGCCATACTTTTTATTATTGCTTCCGTATCTGTTCTTCAAGTAATAAATATCTTTACTAATAATATTGAGATTTTTATTGATAAGTTTAGTTAGTATTATTGTTATTTCTATGTCCATAATCGTATCAAGAATACTAAAATAATATTTAAAAGCTTATGCGATTCTTGAAGTTTCAAGTTTCAATGTATTGCAATAAAAATCAACCGATATATAGAAAACGTTCTAATAATATTGTCTAGAGCGTTTTTGTGTTGTTCATAAATTTGATTACATTTTACAAAAAGAGAGGACATAAGGTCCTCCCAAAATGTAAGATATTCACCAACCTACATTATTTAAATAACAGATTAAAGAAACCGTCAGTTGCTTTCAACAAGGCTTTAAACACTTTTTCTTTGAGTGCAACTGTTTGGTTTGTATTACCAGCTTTCAGGTCATTTTCAACAGCTTTGTTGAACAATTCTTGAAGCCCAGCATAGTTAGTGATTGTTTGACCATCAATTTCGATAGTAACAAATCCTTTTTCACCTTTAGATTTAACTTCTTGATAATAAGCTTTTTTCCATCCTTCAAGAGTGCTAAATCTGTTATTAGATACTTTCTTGATGATGAAATCATCACCTAACATCTTATTGTTCTCTCTGTCAGCGTCACCTTGGTATTTACTAGATACATATCCGATAAATCCATTTGCATAGCCAAAGTAACCCCACATACGGAAGGCATTATGCTTGAATGATAATGAACCTGGAGCACCTTTGCTTGTATTACCACCATAAATACCAGCCATCATTTGAACATTAACATATGCCGAATTAGGCGTGAAGTCCTCTGGTCGGAACACACCATTACCCGGATTATTATGTTTGGTCATAAAGTTATTATCAACCAAATCATCAATACTCGCCAATGGCTTAGTTTTCTCTCCATCATTTAGGTCACGAACTTTATCCCATTGGTGTGGAGCGGTTAATTTATTTAAACTGTCAACATGTCTATCAACTCTGTCAATTTTCTTGAACCACTTGCTATTGTCACCATTTAATCGTGGTAATACAGCATCAGCCTCAAGATGGTCTAACATCATAAGAGCATCATTATAATTTCTCATGTAACGGTCGATGTCTTCACGAGTTTTCAATTTATCTGGATCATAGTTATACCATTGATTACCATCATTTTCACGATGATAAGCCATGTTAAGACCCAGAGCACCATATTCACCGTTTCCTGTAGATTTATCAGGTGTTTGTAACATACCTTGAGCATAGGCTTCAACATCTGTACCTTGACGATGTCTATGACCACCAAAATAAAGCATTCTATCGTTTACATGTGTTGTTTCGTGAGTAAAGGCTGAAATACCAAACGGACTAATCATATTTGTTCCCATGAAATAAACTTGGTCATTATTATTAGGATCTGGGAAAATAGATGCCATAGCTCCCATATTCCAGTTGGTATTATGGAATTTCCAAGTTGGTCCATATAATTCACGAATAGGTGCAATTGGTTTATTATTCTTATCATAACCCATACGATTCACACCTTCGACGTTATGATAGTTTTGGTTATCCCAAATAGGTGTTGGAACCCTATTTTGACTCTTGAGTAATTGGTCACGTACACTTGGCAATGCTAAACGTGACCAGAAGTCAAGGTAAGTTTGTTGTGCGTGAGCAACCTTATCAATTTCTTTTTTGAATTCATTTCTAGCTTCTTCTGTATGTTTACCATATTTCTCAAAAGAGCTATAAGCCATTGTATTGTAAGTCGAAATCAAAAACATATGTGCATTTTTAAGGGTTAATAGAGGTAGGATCATACGTCCATGAACACCGTTATCTAAACCATCGAATACACGGTGACGTTTATCTTTCAACTCTGTATTTGTTGTCTTAGGTTCTGAAACATAAACATTTTTAGCAGAATGGACAAACCAATCGTTAATGTCTTTATCCTCAGTGAACAAACGCATGTTGTATTCTAGGAAGTTACGAAGACTACCTTTACCAGTATTACCTGCAATAATTTCACGATAAGCGTCCTGAGTTCGGTCGCCCTTTAAGTTCTTCTCGCTAGACCCAATGTTAATCAAGCGATCTAACACACTTGAAGTTTTACCGTAGAAGTCAGGTTTAAATATCATAATGTCTTTGATACTCATACTGTTGTTAGTATACTTAATGTTATAGTAACGATTCAAGTAAGATAGAGCCATCATAATTTTCGCCTTGTTAATGTCAACCTTTTTCACAAGTGATTTCATAGCTGCTTCATCACTATTTAATTGATGGTCTTCATTTTCGACTAAAGCTTTCACAAATTTTTCGAGATTGTCTTTGACGTCAGCAAAGCTTTCTTCGAGATAAAGATCCCGGATATAACCGTTTTTACGTTCCTCTGTATTTTCTTCAGCTCTATCCCGATTCCCCATCAAAGCACGTACTTCCTGAGAAATTAATTCGACGGATGACAGTTTCGCTTTAATGTTTTGAATCAATTGGTCACGATTTTTATCAACCATATTTGGTGTATAAACAACGTTTTGTCCAGCGATGGTATATTCACGAACTTGTTTCACTTTAGAATCAGCATTCTTAGTAACATCCATTTCTTCCTTAGTACCATCAGCATAGTGAACCATAATCTTATCAATATCTGATAAATCCGTTACAAATTGTCCGTCTTTCATTCCTGTAACAGAAAGAACTTCTTTCTTAACTAAGTTCGATTCTTCAGCCAACTTGTTAGCTTGGTTAACAATCCACTCTTTGTTGTAGAACGGTTGAAGTTTTTCAATGTTGCGATATGCTAAATCACGTTCGGATTTGTAGTCTTGCGTTGATTTGTATTCATTGTCACGAGTTGTTAGACTGTTAAGTTTGTTAACAATAGGATCGTTGATTTCGTATTTATCAGCAGTAATTCCAAAATTTGCAATTCTCTTGTTAGCTTCATCTTGACTAATTTCTTTAATTTTGTCACGAGAACGTTTGTATGAATGCTTACCTGAACTGACACCTTTGACAACAAAGTTACGATCTAACCATCCATTTGTGAAATAACCACCATCGTAGTCCAAATCTGAGGAACCAAAGAACTCTTCACCATTTTCAACTCTCATCATTGAAATATTATCTTCCAGTTTACCAAAAGGAAGATTGCTATTGATAAATCCACCTGTTTCAAACAAAACCTTATTCTTAATTGTTCCTTTGGTGACCGATTTACGAATTGATCCGTATTTACCAATTCCCATAGAGTCGTTACCATTATCTGTTTTAGCAACTAAACCACCTATACGGGCTCTGTTAGCAACAATATCAGCCTCGACATATGCTTTTGCAACATTACCTCTCCAAATCTCACCAGCAATGCCAGCCATATATTGACCTTTGTCACCAACACCTGTAAGATTACCGATGAAGGCTACATTTGTCAACTGACCACCACTATCGATTTTATTAACGATACCTGCAATATTGTTATTAGCAACTACATTACCAGTCACCTTAACATCTTCAACAGTTGCATTTTTTACCATATTAGCAACAGGTGCTATCCCATCAGCCCAAGGCATATTAATATTTACGTTTCCAAGATTAATTCTCTTAATTGAACCATTTTCAACACGATCAAATAATGGACGGGCAATGTTATGAATTGTATATTGTTTACCATCAACACTTGATAGGTGTCCCTTAAACGTACCTGGAACATATTGTTTGTTAGGTGTTGGTACATTCGTTGCATTCAAATCTGCCCCGATTTTAAATGTACCATTTTTATCAGCATTCATAGCATCTACTAACTCTTTAAAGTTATAATAAACGTTATCAACTTTTGGAACTGGTTTTTCAATATAATGTACATACTTATTACGAACCTTCGTTGGGTCTGTATGTTGAATCAAATCTTGTGCTTCAGCAGTGATTTTATAAAGTTTCTTACCTTCTTCTGTCACCTCTTCAATAGAGTCAACAGCTAAACGAGTAACCTTATTATCGCGACTAGTGATTTTTAAGTACATTTTCTTCACATCTTCATCTGAAGGTTTTTCAGTCATGAAATCACTAGGTGTTTCAGTACCATCGTCATTTACCTTCACTAAATTAGTAGATGCGATATTTTTAATTTCAACTTTTTTCAAATCCAAGCGAAGTGGTTTCTCTTCTAATGTTGCAGTCTCTTCTCCCTTACCACGGTCATAGGTCATAGTGGTTTCTATCTTATAGTCTTTGTAGAATTTTAAATCTTCTACCTGCTTATCTAATTGCTCTGAAGTTAAATCTACTGTCTTGACAATTTCATTTCCATCTTTAATTGTTGCAGTGATTTTACCGATTTTAACCCCATCTTTATTAACCAAATGATAAGAAAGATTTGCAGAACGATCTAATATATTTGTATCTATTCGCGCTAAGGTCAAAACAGGAGCCGTTTTTTCTTTAGGTTTTTCTTTTGTACCTTTTACAAGAATTTTAGGTTTCATTTCTTTCAAAATTGTTACTGTTTCAACTGAGTCGCTGATTTTTTTGCCATGTAACTCTTCATAGCTAGTAACAATTTGACGTTCGCCCTCTTCACCAACTTGTTTAACATAATCATCGCCTATAAATTTGGTAGAATCAGATTCTTCTATAGTGGTTTTAGGAATAATCTCTGTACGAATATCGGTATGTAAAGAAGGCAACTCTTCTCTCTTTGAAACTTCATCTGGTACTGTGTATATTGGATTAGTATACTCTGGAATTTCGATAACTGGTGGAGCAATTAAGGTTCCGTTTTCATCTACCCCTGTTGTACCTACTGGTTCAGCGTATTCTGGTTTCTCTGCTTTAGGTGCCTCGTCTGGAACTGTAGCTACAGGAGCCGTATATTCTGATTTTTCGTGAACTTCAGGCTCTACAAGGTTTGCACCTATTGGTTGCGTATAGTCAGGCTTCTCTGCTTTAGGAGCCTCATCTGGAACCCTGCCTACCGCACCTGTATACTCTGGTTTCTCAACTTTAGGAGACTCATCTGGAACCTTGCCTACTGCACCGGTATACTCTGGTTTCTCAACTTTAGGAGCCTCATCTGGAACCCTGCCTACCGCACCTGTATACTCTGGTTTCTCTGCTTTAGGTGCCTCATCTGGAACCCTGCCTACCGCACCTGTATACTCTGGTTTCTCTGCTTTAGGTGCCTCATCTGGAACCCTGCCTACTGCACCGGTATACTCTGGTTTCTCAACTTTAGGAGCCTCATCTGGAACCCTGCCCACCGCACCGGTATACTCTGGTTTCTCTGCTTTAGGTGCCTCATCTGGAATCTTACCTACTGCACCGGTATACTCTGGTTTCTCTGCTTTAGGTGCCTCATCTGGAACCCTGCCTACCGCACCGGTATACTCTGGTTTCTCTGCTTTAGGTGCCTCATCTGGAACCCTGCCTACCGCACCGGTATACTCTGGTTTCTCTGCTTTAGGTGCCTCATCCGGAACCCTGCCTACCGCACCGGTATACTCTGGTTTCTCCTCTTGGATAGCCCATCCATTTACTCCTCCCTGAAATTCAGGTTTTTCCGTTTGAATTAGTGAGTGACCTTTTTTGCTTTCAATTGAATTAAGCGAATCGTTAGTCAACACTTGTTGATTTTCTGAGATATCATTCACTGGGCGTGTTGTGTTTTCATGTTTTGATTTAATTTCCGAAACAATATCTTCGCTTATAGGTAAGTATCCCATATAGCGATATCCTGCAATTTGAACAACCCCCTCATTACTTGAAGCTTTCAAAGGATTGCTCATATCAAGGGACTGACTAGTCGACATACTAACAAAACCAATAGCCCCTACTAGAAGAAAACTACTAATTTTCTTCTTGTTATATACCAAAAGCACTAGACTACCAACAGCTAACACTCCTAGTGCTGTCAGAACAGAAGCTGATGAACCAGTTGATGGGAGAACATCAGGCTGATAAACAAGCGCGTATGCAGCTTCACTTTCATCAGGAATTCCTTCTTGAATGTTCGCTTGTTCCTCTTTTGTAAGAGCACTTTTTTCTACATAATGATAAGTAGAAGCCTGAACAATTGATGGAGAAATCAATATACTTCCTAACAAGACGGAACCAACAATCCCAGAAATTTTTCGAATCGAAAATCGCTCTCTTTTAAACATTGACAAAGATAAATACCTACTTTCACATTTTTGTACTATTTCTTTTGTACTAGCTCATTCCAGACAAAATAAAAAAACTTACTGTACTATGTAGTCAAAACTATCTCTAATAGTGGGACAATATACAGCATTAATCACAAGCTTCTATCCTCAACTTCAACAATAGGAGCTTTCTTCTCCCTAAGGTAGAGATTATTAATATCGATTTTAGGAGAAGTAAAATTCGCAATATTGCTCGATTATTCTATTGAATAATCACACACTCCAATTATACTCCTATTTTCTCAAAAAGTCTTAATCTATAGAAAAAATTTTCTATTCGGTTAAAAAAACACCTCGTACAATCTATACGAGATGTTTTCATTCTTCCCCTACTCTCTAAATCTCTTTCAATTTTTCAAGATAGGCGGTTAATTCTGCTTGGGCTTCTGGTGTTGTGCCTACTAGTTGACTGCGCATGTGTGCGAGTCTGGCTTCTACCTCTCCAATCTCTTTATCAATCTCTGCGAGCTGGTCGGCGAGGTCGGTTAGGGGAACAACGGGTTCTTCTTCAAAGGTATCGACATAGCGTGGAATGTTGAGGTTGTAGTCATTTTCGACAATCTCTTCAAAGCTGGCTAGATGGGCAAACTTCTCGACATTCTCGCGTTTTTGATAGGTCTCTAAAATCTTGGCAATATGGTCTTCGGTCATATTATTTTGATTTTTCCCTTTTTCAAACTCTTTTGAGGCATCGATAAAGAAGACATCCTTATTGGTGCGATTCTTTTTAAGGATAATAATGGTTGTCGGGATAGAAGTGTTGTAGAAGATATTTGCTGGCAAGCCGATAACTGTATCAATAGCCCCTTCTTCTAGCAGGTGCTGGCGAATCTTTTGCTCGGCTGCTCCTCGGAAAAGGACTCCGTGAGGAAGGACGATGGCCATGACACCATTATGCTTGAGGTGGTAAAAACCGTGAAGAAGGAAGGCAAAATCCGCTTTGGACTTAGGTGCAAGAACTCCATAGCTTGAAAAACGAGGATCTTGCAGGAAACCACTATCTGCTGACCACTTCAGTGAATAAGGTGGGTTCATCAAAACCCCATCAAAGTCTGTCGGCTCCGTCGTCGGCCAATCTTCGTCTAGGGTATCGTGGTTGCTGAGGTGATAGTTCTCAATCGCAACCCCATGAAGCATCATATTCATGCGAGCAAGGTTAAAGGTCGAAGTAATCAACTCTTGACCGTAGTAAGAAATCGTCGAAGCTTCCTTACTATAGCGCTTGGCATTGAGCAAGAGAGAACCAGAACCCATGGTCGGGTCGTAAACTGACATGCCCTTTTGATGCTCGCGCCCTGCAAAGACAATCTGAGTCATGAGGTGTGAAACTGCTTGAGGTGTATAAAACTCTCCAGCCTTTTTCCCAGAATCACTGGCAAACTGGCCAATCAAGTACTCATAAGCATCACCCAAGATATCACCAGCGTGACCAGACACATTGAGGTCGTTGAGTTGCTTCATAACCTCAGAAATGGTCTTGTTTTGCTTTTGTGGGGTGTTGCCTAGCTTTTTCGCATAGAGGTCAATATCTTCGAAAAGATTTTCAAATTTTTCATTGGCCTGCTCGATATCACGGAAACTTTGGGCTAAGGATTCTAGCTGGAAGGTGCCTTCGTGGATAGACTGAACCAGCTTGGTAAAGGTCAGAGAAGGCTCAATCACATAGCCCAGCTCGTCATTTAAGACCTCGATGAGATCTTCACGGACATCTGCATCTGCAAAGTTTTCCTCGTAGAGAAGCTGCGCTTTCTGGAAGGACTCAAAAGTCTCGTCCAAGTTATCACAGACGGCTTGGAGGATGTTGTCGGATAGGTACTTGTAGAAAATCAAGCCCAAAAGGTAGGACTTGTATTCATTGGCTTCCATCTGACCACGCAGGATATCCGCCGCATTCCAGAGGGATTGGTAGAGTTCTCTTGATAAATCTGTTTGTGACATAGGGTCTCCTATCAATTTCTACTTTCATTCATTTAGTGTAGCTTTTTGAGGTCTTTGTATCTTAGATAAACATTTTTCTGAGTAGGGTTTGTTTGCTTTCTTTGAGTTGGTTGACTTTTTCCTCTTACTTGGTAATAGCCTTGTCTAGCTCTTGAAAGAAAGAGCCAATTGCTTCTTGTTCAGAGAGAGAAGGGAGACAAATATCTAATTTTGTAAGCATATCCATAACAATGTAAGGAATATTTCCAGTACGTGCTTCCTGCCGAATCTTACTAGGTAGTTTTCTACCAATTTCTGAATATATAAAACTTCTATCAACCAAAAAATTAGATAGAACATATGTCCTCTGATAAGCATTGAATTGCCCATCAGCATAATGCATATATCCAACAGTGGCTCCATTACCAGCAATCGTTATTGCTGGACCTTCGAATGCTGGCACATCTATCTTATATTTTTGTATTCCAGATGTATAAAAATCATACTCTCCATCCGGAACCATTGCATTAGCATCTAATTTCCCAGTAGCAATATCACAATACTCCCCCAACTTCACTTCCTGCCACTCATCTTCAAATCCTGCGCAGCGAAGGGCCGGTTTGGTTTGTCCTTTGGCTGGGAAGAGGAGTTTGAGGTAGGTTTTCTTCTGCTCTTTGAGCACCTCTAACTTACGCTGTTGAAGGCTAATAAGCTGGTCAATATCTTGGAAGAAAGAACCAATGGCAGTTTGCTCGGGGAGGGAGGGGAAAGATAGATTTACTTCTTTTAAATCCGAATTATGTAAATGTACTACAGATTTACCTTGTGCTCTTTTGGATAGTTCCTTTTGTTGCGAACCATTAGATAATGTGATAGCTACGAATACAGATGAAAATGTATCCTTAAGTTTAATAATATTTAAATCTCCTCCCAATATCACACCACTTTTCGCAACAACCGAAGCTCTTGATATTTCCTCTGAGCTTTCACCAGAAGATGGTACTATTATTTCATTACCCTCACTCAAGACAGAGTGTTCTTTCATAGTAACATAAGTATCAACATCATCGATTATGGTTTGATAATTTGTATATAAGCGTCCATATAAAATGATAGGGATACCAGATAATTTTAAATCTCCCTTAGAATATCCTTTCCCCTTTGTGAAGTCTGCGACTTCCCCTAACTTCTTCTCAGCCCAAGGTTCATCATAGTCTGTAAAGCGATAACTTGGTTGTTTTGTCATATTGCTCCTCCAACTATTTCATCTTTATTTGTATCTATAAATTGCAATTGATAAGCTTTATGAGCACCCCATGCCTTAAGTATTTTCTTAATAGTATATTCATTCTTCTTATCGAACTGGCCTACATAAATGCTCATATTCGGTGCCTGTTTAAAAATTTCTTTAAAGTACGGAGCGTCTACTCCATTCTCATCCCGAATACCAAAACCAATGAAGTAAATTTCTTCAATAGAACTTAAACTTTTGAAAAAGTATTCGTGTTTTCTAAGTCGCTGATGGACTGGCTTTCTATTAGCAGCAGACAATCTGTACATAGCCTGAGATAAAACATCCGCTCTTTCTGGTATAACTATCGAATCTTCTCCATGACCAAATATGAGAACTCCATCATCCAAATCACCATGAATGTGAATGATGTTAGAAGAAGGAATGCCGTAAAAATCCTCTAGAGTACGAGTATAATTGAAATTCAAAAATCTTGCATCTCTATTAGTTAAAATCGTTTCTTTTGCAATCGGGAAATGAGAGGTAAATTTTCTCATGCTCAATTGACTTTCCCATTGTTCATAGGTTTCTTTAATCCATTGTTTAAATAACTTGTTCAATTGATGATGGACATATTGACTGAGTTTATCCGCTACCTTTTTGGCATGTTCTTTTCTAGATTCAGCATCCTCTTTGCTAGCGTTCGTTACATGGTAGGGAGTGCTAGCGTTCATAAAAGGGAAGCAGACTAGTTTTTCTTCAAAATCCGCCCAGAACCTTTCTGTATCTGTAATATGTAAAAGAATTTGATAAAGTAATTTCAACTTTTCCTGACTATCAGTACCATTCAATATTTCCATCACTTCTTCAGCATATATTTCACTCTTATATATTCTGTTATCACTGTCTTTTAGAAAATCTTTGATAGAATCAAAATTTTGCAACGACTCTAACAAATCATCTTTCCCATAAGCCTGTTGATAAACAAACTTTTTGAAATATAAGTAATTCGTCTTCAAATCATGTGCTATATCAAAACCATTTCCAATAATAAATAATTTCTCCACTCTATCCCCCTTTCTATTACTCCATTTTCTTATTTCTACACTTTAGATTTTCTCTTTTTGATTTCTATTCTTCAATTTTGGCTATTTTTGCACTTTAGGACATCCCTGTGTCATTTCTATTGTTAAATTTTGGCCATTTTTTCACTTTAGATAGGCAACTATGCTATTCTATTATTTAATTTTGCCTATTTTGAAACAATAGATAGGCTGATTTTGTGATATAATGTTAAAAAACGTTGAAATGCGAGGATGACTACATATGAACTATAGAGAACTTAGAAAAATCTACTACAGTCATCGTGACCAATATGAGGAAGAGTATCAACTACGCTTACAGGGATACAGCTCCATTAGGACATCTCTTTATCCTCATTTAATGCAACGCGATACTGTCAAAACAAGTCAATACCCTCTATTTATTACCCTGCATCTAGGGATTTCCCAGCTAATGGAAACTATCTCACAGCAGTCTCAACGAATTAGTGAAATAGCTGATACCCTCCCTAAGATTGCCCACGATCAGTTTTATAAAGAACAACTCTACCAATCGATTATTTCCACAAATGAAATCGAAGGTATCCATACAACTCGTAAAGAGTTGGTCGATGTGGAGAAACTACTAGAGGAAGATCCCTATAAGACCGAACAAATCAAACATCTTTCCACCTTGCGAATGTATCAACAAATCCTTAAGGATGAATTTCTCCAAATCCAATCTCTTGAAGATATCAGAAGGATTTATGACCAATTAACACAAGGAGAAATCTCGCCAGAGGATCAACTTGATGGAGAGCTTTTTAGGCAGAAATCGGTCTTTATTCAAGACGACAAGACTGGCAAAGTCATCTATATCCCTCCACAAAAGGAGGAACAGATTCAGGTTATGCTGACAGAGTGGATTCGTTTTATCAACGACCATTCTATCCCAAATCTTGTCAAGGCTTGTGCTGGACACTATTTTTTTGAAAATATTCATCCATTCTATGACGGTAACGGTCGGACAGGCCGCTATATCCTTGCCAAGTACTTGTCTAGAAAGCTGGATAAATTCTCGGGTCTGGTTTTGTCCCAACAAATCAATCATCATAAACAAGATTACTATAAGGCTTTTAGGAATACTGGCGATCATCTCAATCGTGCCGATGCTACTTTCTTCGTTGAAACCTTATTAACTTTTATCAAGGAAGGGCAGGAAAATATTATCCAAACCCTCCTTGAAAAACAGGAGCAACTGCATCGCTATAAAGTTAAGATAGAGCAAACAGAAGGGCTGGAAGAAGTCGAGAAATACATCTTGTTTCTCCTCGCTCAGTCCAAGCTCTTTGTCGATGATAAGAGAGATGGTATAGAAGATAGAAGCATCATCCAACTGGCCAATCAGTCCAACCATCATTACTCTAAGAAAAAGGTCAAGGATGCTTTCTTGCATCTTGAAGAGAGAGGAATTTTGACGCTAATTAGTCGAAAACCTTCCCAACATTATCTTTCTGACCATTTTTAGGCCTATCTCCCCCTTAGCGGTAAGATATCCTCTGAAATCACGCGCATATAGTCCTCTTTGAGGGCTTTTTTGTATTTGAGTTTTGGTAGTGCCTTGTCTCCGTGGGCCTCCTTATAGGCCAGATAGTTCTGAGAGTCTGTGATGGCTTTTTCACCATTTTGCTTATCTCGTCCGATGCGGTAGTTGTCCACTACGAACTGGAGTTCATCCTCTCCTATCTGCCAATAATCTGCCGTTTCACGAATCTTTTGCTGGGTAGTTAGCTCAATCATCTCATCCAACTTATGGATGATAGATTGACCCTGATAGCTCTTGGCATCTGCTTGGACATTCTGCCAGAGTTTGGAGATGAGGCTGGATAACTTGGGATTGGATTTGTTCAAATCTTCGATATAGTTATCTACCAGACTCTTTTCCTTTTTACCAATGAGGTTTTCCCGATTTTCAATCAGGGCTTGGATGAGAGAGAGGATATAGTGATAGTTTATCTCGTCGGTACGGATGGATTCAAGCTCATACTCGATATCCAGTAGAACTCCTTCCTCTTCTTGGTCTTCTTTTCTACGTCTGCGGAGTTCTTCGATGACATTTTGATACTGGCCGGCAAAGTTCTCGATGTCTTCTAGGCTGAGACCAATCTCTCTGAGAATGACGTTCTCATCATAGTCAGAATAGACTTGTATAGAAGATAGGAGCTTGTCAAATTCTTGGAAGGCCTTGGCAAAGCGTTTTAATTCTGCATCTGTCGCTGTATCCAAATCAGGCACCTGTTCTGGACTTGGAGCGATGGCTAGTAGTTGATGAACCTTCTCAAGAAACTTGGCCTTCTCCTCCTGCCATTCTGGGGCTAAGACACTGGTTTCACCACCATTTGAGTAGAGACTCAGAGCTTCATCCACTTTCTTTAAAGCGGTCAGGCGTTTGGAAGGTAACGATTTGGCCGAATTTCTTGCCTTCATCAAAGAGGCGGTTGGTTCGTGAAAAGGCCTGAATGATATGCTGAGGTTTCATGGGCTGACGGTCCATGAACAGGGTCGATAGGCAAGGGGCATCAAAGCCTGTCAACAAGCGGTCCACCACGATAACCAAGTCCAACTGTTCCTCGCGGAAAGCAAAGCGTTCTTTCTTACGGGCCAAACGGTCGTTGAGGTCACTATTGTAGGAAGCAATGGTTGCAAGGCTAAAATGAGTACCAAACATGGCATTGTAGTCTTCTAAACTCTCCTCCATATAGGCTTGGTTGACATAGGAGTCTGCTTCATTTTCTGTCACAGAGTAGGTGATGGCAACCTTAGGAAAGTCTGGTAGGACCTTTTTAACATTTTCCGATATGCTTAGAGACTTTTCTCCATTTTTGACTTGCTTAATCAGGTTATAATAGGCCTGCGCACGGGCGATGCTTTTGACGGTCAAAATGGCTTCATAGGTTTCCTACCCCATTTTGGAAACCGAGTTTGCGTCTTGAGCGATTGAGAATAGCATCTAAAACGGCAAGCATATGGCCTTCGTCATCATAACGCTCATCGTCAATCTCATCTTCTGCCCAACCAGGCATGGTTGTCTGATACTCCACATTAAAGCCAAGAACCGCCTTGTCATGAATAGCTTCTTTGACGGTATATTGGTGGAGGCAATCACCATACTGCTCTTCGGTCGTCTGAGCAAGGTCTCCTTTTTGTTCACGTTTATTTTCTGTGAAGATAGGAGTCCCTGTAAAACCATACCAGAGAGAATTTGTAAAGAAATGCTCTAGGTGGCGCTGGCGTTCAGGAGTCACTGCGCGATGGCATTCATCGACGACAAAGGCTAGTTTGAGTTGCTTGATACGATTGTAAACCTTTTGGTGACGGCCTTCATCAAACTGACGAATCATGGCATTGATTTTCTGGATGGTCGTCACAACGACACGGCGGTCATCAGAAGCAAGATTTTTAACCAATTCCTGTGTATCATCGGTCTCGTCGATATCAATCATGTCGTTCTCTGCGTAAGACTGAAAGGAACTTGTCGTCTGCTGGTCGAGGTCTGTCCTATCAATTACAAAAATTGTCTTTTCGATGGATGGAATCTGGAGCAGATTGCGCGAAACCTTATAGGAGGTCAGGGTCTTTCCTGAACCAGTTGTATGCCAAATATAACCCGACTGACGCTTGCGACTGGCTTCACGGATAGCCTCAATGGCATGAACCTGATAGGGGCGCAATAAAATCAAGGCCTTCTTGTCATCATCGATGACAGAATACTGCATGACCATCTCATGGGCTCTCGGTATGGACAAGACAGACTCAGCAAAGTCAAATAGCTGAGGTTGGGGCCTATTTTCACTATCCACCCACTTGGTCAAGAAACGTTCATTTAGCTTGTTGGCTTTGGCAGCTGCGATGTAGCGGGTGTCTGTGACATTGGAGACAACAAACATCTGAAGACTTGAAAAAATGCCTCTGAACTGTCCTTCTTGATCATATTTCTTAATCTGACGGAAGGCATCCATATAAGGATGAGAACGGCTTTTCAGTTCGATTTGAATCATGGGCAGTCCATTAATCAGCAAAGTCACATCCCCACGACGCTGACGAATCCCTTCTCCGCCTGTGATGACTTGGTTGACAACCTCATAGCTGGATTTGCCACCAGCGACATTGTTTCGCCACAAGACTTCCAAGCGAATGGTGCCTAGACTGGCATCTTCACGTTGAACTTGCACCTTGGCAATGCCATTTTCTCCTGCTATCCACTTGGCTGCTTCATAGAAGTTGACGAAATTGAGCTGATTTTTGATTTGATTTTTCTCTGAATTTGTAAGGGGATGGTCTTGCAAAATGCGGACATTATTGGCTTCCAGCTTGGCAAAAAAGTTTCCCCATAGGAGGTCTTCTGTATTTAACTCAGGTCGATACACCCATTGACTTTCTCCCTTTGTTAACTGGTTGATCAAATCCCGCTCGATAGCCAATTCCTGTTTGGTTTTGGGTTTACCTGCTACAGGGATAGCAGTCTCGTCTTTTGGAGAGAGTCTCTGGCTGATATGGAAATCCTGCAAGGCTGCTTGGTTGAGATGTTGTAGTTTTTTGAGAAGATCTTGCTCCGTCCCTTTTATAGCTTGATAGGCTGCTGTCAGGTCTTTATCTGCATCTAGGTAGTGATGCGGGTTCTTCTTTATTTGGATATAGCCCTGCACCAAATCTTCTAAACGTCCCAACTGAATAGTCAACTGATTCTGGAGTTCCTGAGAATTGCTTCCAGATGCTTCTTTCTGGTTGATAGCTTCTAGGTATTCTACGATAGCAGCATAACTAGCCTGCAACTCAGGTGCTGAAACGATGAGTTCTTGTTCTAACTCTTTTGATAAAGTATACATCATGTCCATCCTCCACTTCTATATGGCAAAAAGCCCACCAAGGAAATTGGCAGGTTTTGAAACTGGGTACGAGGATGCGAATCTAGCTCTCTGCATGGGACTTGTTGGCTTAACCATAGGGACTCTTCCTTTTCATTCATCCAAGGCGTTGCGACATCGAAAAAACAGCGCCTTTACTTCCTTCCATTGTACCATAAAAGACTAGTAGTGAAAAGGTTTTCTAGGGTATTATCTCTGGATCTAGCAATAATTCCCTGACCTTCAAACTTCTACTAAAACAAGAAAAATCCCCTGCAAACTATACTTACAGGGGACTTGTGTATTATTCTTGTACTTCTTTCTGAGCGGCCTTGCCTTGGTCTAGAAGGGCTTGGACGATTTTCTCATCGCGGAGTTTAACAGAATCGTTGATCATTTCTGCGGACTTGACGATGGTTGTTTCTAGTTGGGCACGTTTCTGACGACCCAATTCAATAGCAGCGACGATACCTTGGTTTTGAGCGACCAGACTTTCAGCCAGTCTGGTAACCGATTCGACAGCGACTGTCGGGCTTTGAGCAATTCGTTCCATCTGCGGAATCACTTCCTTACTGGTTTCAGCTAGCATCTGAAGGGCAGCATTGTTAGCATTAACAATGGCATCTGCCACGACACCTGATTTCATGGATTGTTGCAAAATACCCAGTTGGGCAATGGAAAGCTTCATTGTTGGAATAGTATTGCGACGAAGCATGCCCAATTTTTGGCGCATATCAGATGACACCTTCACAAGATTACGCATCTGAGGTGTTGTTGCCCAGGCAACATAGAGACGGCTGACATACTCTGTATGTTGTTGTTCAAGGGTATTGACCACTTCAGCCATGCGGGCCAATTCTTGTGACTTGGTTTGGTATTCTACCGTACTTGTATCAAGTTGGTCAGCTTGAGCTTTCAGTTCGGCAGCGCGATTACCAGCTTCTGTCTGGCTGGCTTCGATAAAGGAAATCACTCCCACTAGATTTTCAATGGATTTGGTATTGTCCTCAATCAACATCTCAGCAGAGACGATATTTCGAGCTAGCACATCTTCTTGCTTGACCACTGCAGCTGCCATACCATCGAGTTTTTGCTCCACTGTTTTTGAATCAAAGTAAAATTCCTGTAGGGTATTCTTGCTCTTGTTAAACAAGCGTTGCAAAAAGTTTGGCTTTTCTTCTAACTCAGCAATCTCAGCGTTCCTGTATTTGACGACAAAGCCTTGCAGCTCACGGTTGGTATTCTTGAGTAGATCATCTACTTGGGGAATCTGCAGTTTCTTTTGTTCTGACAAGATACGATTGACCGTATTATTCACACCTTCTACAGCAGATTGTCCAAAATCCAAAAGAGCATTTTGATTGGTGACAAACTGGTCTACCAATTGAGGCACGTGCGCCTTGATTCCTTCTTGCTGCTCAGGGCTCAACTTTTCAAGGAAGGTCAAGGTCTTGTCTGAGCCAGTATTGGTCTCGATGATTTGGGTTGTTTTATCCACCTTAGCTACCGTATTATTGGCAATCTGGTCAATATCAAAATTAAATTCTGTCATGGTTACTCCTTTGTTTCTAACCTATTCTTTACGATCTTTTTCTAAGATACGCAGACTGATATCAAAATCACGCATATCTGTTTCATTGAGTTCTCTTAACACTTGGTCCAGCTCAAGGTCAAATTGTTCGATAGCTGCTTTAGCTTGTTGCAAACGTTCTTCTGCTCGATTATAGTTTTTAGGATTGGCCTTAATCTTTAAATAGCCTTCTAAATCGTTTGGAATTTCTCCATCTTCAAACTGTGAATAGCAGTCAATTCTTCCTTATCACCCTCAGCCGATGTAGCAATCTTGTCTAAAATAGCCTGATGATCAATAGCAATATTAGCCAAAGTCTGAGACAATTCTGGAGCTAATTCCTCTGGCTCCGCATTTTCAAGATCTACTTGACTTTCTCTATCCAAACGTTCTAGCTGAACATCGATGTTCGCTCGTACTGTACGAACCTTTTTGTCAATACGGTTGTAGACATCAGCATCGATATAGGACTTGAGACGATCCGCCTCCTGATGTATTTCCCGCAGTTCGATCAATACTTGATTGGCCAGACTCTTATATGCCTCTGAACCTTTTTCTACTAAAGTTCCCTCTAATTGCTGAATATCTTTGTCTGCCTGGCGAATCCGAGCTTTTAAAAGCTCAATCCGATCATCGAGAGAACGATCCTGCAAAAGAGGATAACGCCAACGTTTGTAGAGACGGTAACCGCCATAACCCAGTAGGACACAAGCCGCAAGCGGAAGAGCATATTGAACCAAGAGTCCCAACAAGAACAAGAAGCCCCAAAAATAGAGACATCCTTTCCAAAAACCATTACCCGATTTCATAAACATTCCTTATTTTCAATTTATAAGTCTATTTTAGCACAAAAGAGCAAAATGAGGGCGGAAATTCCCTTAGAAAAGAGTTGATTTCTTTGCTGTAGAATGGAGGCTAGTAGCGCGTGTTCTGATTTCAGTGGAGCGAACTCAAACCACAAACACACTCTGAGGAAATATCAAAACAAAGTCTTGAAATATCGGGGGTAGTGTGTTAGAATTGGATTATAGTGATGATAATTGTCTAACAAGGCAACAAAAAGCCCCAACGTTCCAGCGTTGAGGTTTTTTTGGCTTATTGCCCCTTAAAGGTTATTTCTTGCGTAAGTTAAGCCATTTCTCAAACAAGGTTGTCAAAATATTGACTACTAAGGGTGCTAGAAAAATTGTGATGATAATTTCTAACATCGGCAACACCTCCCTTCCTTGAATTGAGGGGGCCAAAATATTATATCACACCAGATTTATATCATCAACATCGCGTCATTCTTGAAATAGCTAGACTTAGATACACAAATAACCTTACTAGCAAATCTCTAAGCAAACCCAGAAATCAACCTTTTAAGACAAAGCAAAAAGCCCACTGTTGTAGGCTTTCTGTAAGATATATCTTAAAATTAAAGCATTTTGTTATCTTGCAGTGATTAGGTACAGAAAAACAGGCCTAAGCCTGCTCTAAATCTAACTTGATTTTCTCAAAAACTATTAAATTCAAATAAGTTGAGAAAACATAAAGGGTAACAAAAAAGGACTTAAAATGATGAGTTCAGCAGGCAAGAAACTAGCACGGTCAAACGTGCTTTTTATTTCACCTCTTGAATAGTACTGATTTCAGTCTCAAATAGAGAAATCTCAGTTGGTTCATCAGGGCTAGGATTGTCAATGAGGATAGTGATTTCATCTTGCTCATCATTGTCCATTTCGTCAATAAAATCTGTGACAAGCCCTTTGATGACTTCACCGTCACTATTCACTACCTGAACTCTTGAGCGTAGGTAGTTCCAAAGTTGTTTACTCATTTACGGTCTCCTTTCCCATAGTGTTTTTTGCAGGTGAAAGCGCCTAGATAAAACCAAGCGCTATGTTTTAGATTTTCTCATTAAAAAATATTTCTCTGTGAGCTGTCGCTTATTTAATTCTAATTCAAATGCTTTTGCCTCATCTAAAGAAAGTAAGTCAAGTGTAATACTGGTTTTCAGTAATTGCTCATCAGTAAACTCTGAAAAGTTAATAGTTTTTTCATCCAAGCCTAAAGAGTCAACAAAGTTTAGAGCCTCTGACAATTCCATAATATCCCTTCTCTCTTAAATGCATTTCTAAAATAATGATACCTTCGTTCTAGTTCTTTACTTTGTACTCATTGTTCTATCTTAATTTTACCACAACTCTCGATACCTTGCTAAAACCTTGCTATTTTGAAGTATGTGACCTTAGCCTAATCTTAGCCTTTTTTAAATATTCAACCTCACCCTTACCTCACCCTGGAAAACTTCGATACCTTACCAAAACCTTACCATTTTTCGGAACGCTTACCGCACCCTTTTTTGGAACGCTCTACTTACTTAAACCCTTGATACATCTAGCTTTTTTAACATTCAAACCGTCTAATATGTAGTATTTGTTTGTTTTGTAAATTGCACACTACTACAAATTATCGTGTAACTTAATTAACAAAAAGGGGATTGCTCCCCTCTGCACACTCGATTAAAGTATTGCGTCCATGTTGTCGTCCAGATAATCAGATTCTAAGAAAGTTATAGCTCCCTCAACTCTCTGCATTACAAATCCATGATCAGACATCAATCTCTCATAATTCAGCTCATCGACTGCTCTAGCAAACTTATTCAACAAGTCTTTTGTTCGATTGCTATTGTCCGCTGGGATATACTGCGCTAACTCTGCACTGTTTGGGTTGCCATTACCAAAAATACCTCCCAAAGCATTTCGGAAAAGTTCTAACGTTGTACGATCGTCTTTGTAATGGTCTATCAGTGCTTTTCCAGTGGATACGGCCAAAGCACCACTTTCAAAAAGTTTTACGGCATTTTGCACTGCTACTTGGTAACCAGAATCAGTCAACGCTTTTACTTCCGCTTCGGCTCTCTTAGCCTCTTTATCTGGTAGTAGGTTGTCTGCAATTTTCTTCAGATCGTCATAATAACCAGCATACCAAGCCTCGTATTTGAACTTAAGGGTTTCAAGTTCGTTTTCTTTACCCTCTGCACTTAAAAATTGATTGTTCTGTATTTCTTCGATTTTTCCATATAAGTTTGAAATAGCACCTTTTAATGCTGACATTTTAGTGATAATTGTTTTTTTGTTCATTCTTTTTCCTCTTTCTAATTCTTTCAATCGTTGACAAATATCGTCATGCTACGGTATTCCATTTTTAAAACTGTTTTTTCTGCTCGTATCAATCCATAAGGATTTTTGTATCATATCCACTCCTAACAACAAAACAAAAAGGACACCGAAAAAGCTAAATAGCTTAATCAGCGCCCTCGGTTGTTCCGATAGACTCTATTTTTTTGTTTCACTTCGTTGCAAGTATGAAAATCTTCCATCTTGAAAATGCAAGGCCACACTCCCAAATGTTGGGGGAGCCTCTGCCTCTATTTTACCATTTTTCTGATATAACACATACCCTTTTTGCAGCAAATTAGAAAGATCGTCCATGTTGTTTCTCCTGCTCTGTTATTTGTATAGGACCAGTAACGCTGTGTTTGTATCTAAATTTTCATAGTCGCCACTAGTTGCCTCTGTATATTTCACGTCGATAACTTCAACGCCAGCCATAAAGTCGTTTATTTGGTTTTCAAATTCCTCCAGGCTTTGCTTGTATTTCTGATAAAATAGTTTAATTTTCATTTTTAGCTCCTTTTTTATACGCTTCTTACAAATTTTATACACTTGTTTTTGAAAGTGTATAAAAAATAAAGTCAATAATGCCAAGGGATTTGCTATTGTTTTATACACTTTATACGCTTTATACATTAAAATAAAAATATATATAGGGGATAATAGGAACCCCATTTTTGAAACATAATATAAGGAAATTTTTTTATTCCCGTGTTTTTCGTATAAAGTGTATAAAGCCCTTGATATGACAACGTTTTTAAGTGTATAAGATTTTTGCCCTACTGTATAAAGTGTATAAAATTCTTATTTTCTTTTTCTTCTCTTTTTGTACTCTGGCCAATGGTTGTAATACCCGCGTTCATTCTTTGGCTTTTTCTGCTTTTCGGGTGTCGTCCTACCATTAGCATAGGCTACGCTTGCAAACGGCGGTAGGTCTTCTTTAGGATAAAAACCTTTATGTATCTGTTGCCCTGCAGGGATAACCTTCTGGCCAACTGCGAAACCTTCTGGCAAGTTGCTTTTGATTTCTCGATGTAAGCCCATTTCTGACCTGTTTTCTTTAATACCATAGTATTCTAGGAAACCTTTCCAAACGTGATAGACAAAGCTATTAGGGATAAACTCACTTGTCAATTCATCAGTAAAAAACTTAGAAACAAAATCAATAACGGGGTTCATATCCTTGTGGTGTTCTTCTAAAATTTCAATCGACTTCGTAGGGTTAATGTCAGCGATTGGTGTTTCAATGGCCAACTTAACCAGGTACTCCAGCACTTCTTTGCGGTTAATGTAATCGTCTTTGATAGCCTTATTAGGCTTATCTTTGAATACTTTGGTAAAAGGTAAAATTCTAAATCGCCTATCAATAGCTGATTTATCCCCGTTCATTCTTGGTAAACCATTAGAAGATTGTACTACCGTCATATTAAGGCGTATGCTATAAGGGCGTTTCCCTTTGTCCTCTATGGTCATTATGTCGCCTGTTGCTAAGCTAAACATATCTGAAGTGTCTCTAATTACTGCGTCCTTTTGTACATCATCACCGATTACAAGCGACTTTCCCAATAATATAGACGTTGAAAATTGACTTTTTGTTAAACCAGTGATCTTCAAACTTGCCACATTTTCCATACCAACTAGGTTTATAAGTAACTGCTGAAAAGTTCCTTTTCCTGTTCCACCTTCACCGAAAAGCCAAAAGATTTTTTGCAATGACTGCCCTGTTATGCTTGCTTTTATAATTTGGATAGCAAGGTTATAAAGTTCCTCGTCACCGTCAAACAACTCTAAAAGCCAAGCTGTCGGCTTCCAGCCGTTGATTATAGGCTCTTCTGCCCCAGGGTTATAACCTGTTTTTATCTTTCTTGTTGCTGTAATCTCTGGTGTAGTTTCTTCAAATGCCTGTCTTAGCATTGTATAGCTGTTTCCCAATTACAGTATAATTGCCTTGGATTTCCCTCATTTGGCTTTGTCTTGCTATTTTATAAAGCGTGTCAAATGCCTGTTTTTCTGTTGTGTTTGGATAAATGACAGAAATAAGATCTTGCAAAAATTCATTATCCTCTAACCAGATACCAAAATCAGGATTATAGAAATATAGTGGGGCTTTTTGCCCTTGTGCCTCTGGCTTAATTCTAATAAATCGGATATGCTTTTTTAACATAATAGCAACTCCCAACGGATTAGTTGGTAAGGCCTTACTGCTCTTTTCCTCGCCTTTCTGCTGGGCTAGTTCTTCATGCTGGGCCTCGGTCAACCTGCCTGCCTTTACATTTTCAAGGTGTCTGCTGTCTGCCATGACTTCTTCATAAGCTTGCTGATAAGCCTTGTCCTTGATTTCTTGACACTCTTTGATAAGTTGCCCCCTAACACCTTTGAAAGTCTTAAAGTGCTTATCCTCACTTTCGCGCGCCTCTAAGATTTCACTTTCCAGGCTTTTCAATTTCTCCTTTTCTATGGTTCTATCCTCTCTTTCTGTATTCTGCCCGTGCTATGCTGCTGAAAGTACGGTCTAGTTCCTCGATTGGTAAAGGTTCAGCCGTCACGCTATTGGCTATCTTTGTAAGTTCATAGGCTGTCTCTAAGTCACAATCAACCCACTTATTAAAGAGTAAGCCTACAAAGCGTGTCAGCGCTACGTTGCGCCCTCCCTCGTCTCCAAATCCGTTGAAAAGCGTGTCAATGATCCTCATGGTCATAGATTTCTGACCGCTTGGTCTTGGAGTGTATGGAAGGCTTGTAACATTCTGTTTGACTGGTTCAGCCGTTGTCTGTGGTACTGGATAATCAAGTCCATGCTCCACAATCTTTTGATAACTTGCTGGGTCGCCTGTTGTTACGGGTAGCCCTTGGAGTTGTGACCAGGTTAGACTGGCCATGTCAAAAGGGAGTCCAATCTTGTCAGCAATCTCTTTCACTACCTGCTTATAGGTCGCCTCATTCATCACATTATCAGGCTTCACTACAAGGCGAAAACGGGGCTTTTCTAAGCTATGTTTGATAGTCGGGTATAAGATATAGGAGTAGCCAAATAAAGCGCTAGAAACGACCTTTATAAAGCTCTCAGTCGTACCCTGTATATCGTCATAATCAAGGAAAATCAAATCCCGATAGATTAGACTAGAGTTGTTTCGCTTGTAACTGCCATGCTTTTCTGGCGTCACTTTCCCACTGATACAGTAAGGCGCTTGTGTACGTTTAAATTCTTCAATGTTTGCCCCTTCAGGGACTACCAAAGGCTTAAAGCGTTCAATGTACTGGAACGGCTCAATCTTATCAAATGGATAGACAAGATTACTCTGAAAGCCTTTAGCCTCATAAATTGCCACATTATCGCCCCTTTCTACGTTTCTTTTTTAACTTCTTCAGTAGCTTTTGTTCTTGGAACTGTTCCAAAGATCTGCCACGGTGCTTATACAATTTAATGTCATGATAATGCCCACCACCTTGCGCTGGATGTGTGTTATATCTAGCCATTCTCCACCTCCTAATCTACCGCAAGAAAATTGTAAATATCACTCTTACGGTAATAAATTTTCTTACTGTTTTCAAAAGGCGATTGGAACGATTTTAAACCATGTTCCTGCCAATTATTCAGCGTGGTTCCACTAATACCTAGCTTTGAGTAAGTCAGGCCTAGAAATCAAGTCCCAGTTGTCATCACGTTGCTTTTCCAGTTCCATCCTTTTTGCTAAGTGATCTCCCACTTTCTCCAGTAGTTCAAGTTCTGCTTCTCTTGATAATAGTTGCATATTACACTCCTTTCTAGTTATGAATCTTACCTGCAAGCTGGATATAACGGCCGTAGTAAGGGTTTAAATCCTCGCTGGGTGTTTCTATCGTCTGTTGGTTTTCTCGCTCAAATTGGGCGCTTTTTTTGCGGTCTCGGTGGTTTAAATAAAGTAGTAAGCCAATCAGTACAACCATGAAGATTACCGCCTGTGTATTGGTCAAATCTAGTTCATTCATTTCATGCCCTCTCTTGATAATTCTTAATGTAGTCCACTTGTTTTCTATTCTCCATCTTCAAAAACTCGTCCACCTCTTTGGGTGTTACCTTTCTATCTAAAAAATCAGTGATGAACTGAAAGAGGTTCGGATTTCTCTCCTTGATTTCAGCTATTACTTCATCAAATTCTGCTTGTGTCATTTCGTCTAAATCTAGAGTCATATTATTCCTCCATTGGCCTTTTAATTGTCGTTTCCTATACAGTATTGACACCACTTCAAACGCTGGGCGATTACCCCAAGTTGGCGAACGTATGTAGTGATGTTTCGTGGGTAATCCACCCACATTTTTGCTAAACAAGTGCTTAGAGTCGCCGTGTCAGCACTTAAATTTCAAAATCTTTTCTAATTGCTTGCCTGCCATTAGTTGATATTGATTGAATAGTTGATTTTTGTTATAATTGAGATATAGAAAAATATCTATATTCTTGATCCAGTCGCTTGCTCTCCTCGACCAAAATTTGAGCAAGTGACTTTTTTTGTTGCGTCAATCCCCAGTGGTAAAGCACCACATGAGAAATCTGTAAATGTAAAATAGTATTGCGATTGGGTCGCTCCTTTCTAATAATCTTCAGCAAGCCACTGCATGGCCTTTTGATAAATGCTAGGCTTTACTTCGCCACCGTCTCGGATTTTTCGATAGGTAACTTGTGTAACTCCGATTTCTTCGCCTGCTTGCTTTGCAGTCAATTTCTTATCTGCTTGCTTTCGGCGGATTGCTTTTGCTTGTGTTGAGGTAATAAGCAATGAAGTTCCTCCTTTCTTTTGCTAACTTTTTGTTAGCTTTGTTGTAGTATAGCGTATTTCTTGTTAGCTGTCAATAGTTAAACAACAGAAAGTGAATTTTTTGTTAGCTTTTTGTTATTTTGTGATATAATTAAAATTGAGGTAATATGCATGAACAGACTAAAAGAATTAAGAAAAGAAAAAGGCGACACACAAGAGGTCGTCGCTAAAGCTATGGGCGTAACTCGTAGAGGGTACCAAAAATGGGAAAACGGAGAAAGCCAAATCAAACCAGAAAAAGCCCAGCAACTTGCTGACTACTTCAATGTAAGCGTTGGATATCTGCTGGGGTATGAGGACCTACTAGATCAAATTGAAGAAGTCGATTCTGAACTTTCAAAAGGAATGACCATTGCTAAAAACTTGTCCGTTACAGCTTCTTCTAGCTATGAAGAACTTTTTAGAAATATTTTGATATTACTAAAAGGGCTAAAAGACGTTGCTGAAGTCACTCAAGTTGACTCTAACACTCTTATAGAAGTTGTAGAAAGCTTAGAAGACCATATGAAAGATTTAGATGACTCCATAAGAAAAATGGTTTCCGCTCAAATCAAATACATAGAGTTACAAAACTTAAAGAAAAAATTAAATAAGTACAAAGGTTAACTCTTCTACTTACCATAGACAAGTTCGTATTAGAGCTATATCCGCCTTGTTTCATACTGGCATTATTATTTACCGTCTGACTGCTTAAAATCGAAAATAAGGGGGTTCTCGTAGCACCTCGCATGGTATTAACTCAAAATCTTTTCTAATTGCTTGCCTGCTGATGGAAAAGGAGTAAAACCATGAAGATTACAGAATACAAAAAGAAAAACGGTACTACAGTGTACCGTGCCAGTGTTTATTTAGGCGTTGATAAACTTACAGGGAAGAAGGCCAGAACAACCGTCACGGCCAACACTAAAAAAGGCGTTAAAATCAAAGCTAGGGAGGCTGTCAATGCTTTTGCAGCTAATGGATATAGCGTAAAGGAAAAGCCAACCATTACAACCTATAGGGAGTTAGTCTCTTTATGGTGGGAGAGTTACAAGAATACAATCAAACCAAACTCCCAGCAATCCATGGAAGGGATTGTGAGACTTCATATTTTGCCCGTATTCGGCGATTACAAGCTAGACAAGCTTACTACCCCAATTATCCAGCAACAAGTCAATAAGTGGGCTGACAAGGCCAATAAAGGCGAAAAAGGGGCATATGCAAACTATAGCTTCCTAAACAATATAAACCGCCGTATTCTCCAGTATGGAGTTACAATGCAAGCGATCCAACACAACCCAGCTAGAGATGTCATTATCCCACGTAAGCAACAAAACAAGGAGCATAAGGTAAAGTTTTTCAGCAACCAGGAACTTAAACAGTTTCTAGACTACCTGGATAACCTAGACTTGTCTAGCTATGAAAATCTCTTTGACTACGTGCTTTATAAAACATTGCTGGCTAGTGGTTGTCGTATCGGTGAGGCTTTGGCTCTTGAGTGGTCTGATATTGATCTAAAAAAAGGCATTATCAGCATTTTTAAGACTCTGAATAGATACCAAGAAACAAATACACCTAAGTCTAAAGCAGGTCTAAGAGAAATTGATATTGATAAAGCTACAGTTTCCCTACTCAAGCAATATAAAAAACGTCAACAAGTCCAGTCATGGCAACTAGGACGGTCTGAGGGTATTGTATTTACCCCTTTTACCACAAAATACGCCTATGCTTGTCTACTAAGAAAGAGACTACAAGGCCACTTTAAAAGCGCTGGTGTTCCTGATATTAGTTTCCACGGCTTCCGACACACTCACGCTACAATCATGCTATACGCTGGCATAGAGGCTAAAGACTTACAATACAGATTAGGCCACTCTAATATCTCTATGACTTTAAACACTTATGTCCATGCTACCAAAGAGGGAGCAAAAAAAGCCGTCTCAATCTTTGAATCGGCTATCAGCAATCTATAAATAATAAGGGTGTCCCATTTTGGGGCTACCCTCTTACTATACCTAAAATTGGTTAAGGGTAACTAAAAGGGTAGTAAAAACAAAAAAAGCACTAAGGGAAAACGCCCCAAAGTGCTTAATATCAAGGTTCTAAAGCCTATCTTGTTTAATAAAATATTACAACATTTTGTTGTAGAATTCAACGACAAGTGCTTCGTTGATTTCTGGGTTGATTTCATCGCGTTCTGGCAAGCGAGTCAATGAACCTTCCAATTTTTCAGCGTCGAATGATACGAATGCTGGACGTCCAAGAGTAGCTTCTACTGCTTCAAGGATAGCTGGAACTTTCAATGATTTTTCACGAACTGAGATCACTTGACCTGGAGTTACGCGGTATGATGGGATATCAACGCGTTTTCCGTCAACAAGGATGTGACCGTGGTTTACGAATTGACGAGCTTGACGACGAGTAGTCGCAAGACCAAGACGGTAAACAACGTTATCCAAACGACGTTCCAAAAGAAGCATGAAGTTGAAACCTAGGATTCCACCTTTGATTTTTGTAGCTTGTACGAACAAGTTACGGAATTGTTTTTCACCTACACCGTAAGTGAAACGAAGTTTTTGTTTTTCAGCCAATTGCAAACCGTATTCTGACAATTTAGAACGGTTGTTTGGTCCGTGTTGTCCTGGTACGTAGTTACGACGTGCCAATTCTTTACCTGTACCTGTAAGTGAAAGGCCAAGGCGACGAGCTTGTTTCCAAGATGGTCCTGTATAACGTGACATGTGTATGTCCTCCTGATATAAATAATATTTCGGTGGAAATAGTCACTTAGAAAGCCCTGATTCGTGCAGATGCCCTTCGCCTAAACAGCCAAGGTTACTTATCATAAGACACCTGTTGACGAGCTTCATGCTTTCCTGCTGATATTTCACACAAAATCTATTCTACCATGAATGGCTGGATTTGTAAAGGGGTTTTAAGCTTTATTTTCATTACCAGAGATGTTGAGGACAAGGGTAAGGTGCTTCCTAGGCCATACTGGCTGCTAACTGTAATTTCTCCACCCAATTGATGAGCCAATTCACGCGCAATCGCAAGACCAAGACCATGACCACCTGTTTTCATATTACGAGAAGTTTCGACACGATAAAGGCGTTTGAAAATATTCTCCAAGTCCTCTGGGGCAATACCCTGCCCCTCATCCGTCACACTGATTGAAAGCTGGTTCTTCTCCAGCTTAGCTACCACCTCTAGCTTGGTTCCTGGGGCTGAGTATTTAAAAGCGTTATTGACCAGATTCACCAATATACGAGAAAGCTTGGCATAATCTCCCTCAATCCGAGCAGACTCTGGGATTACCTGCAAGTGAACATCTCGCTCCTCTCGCTCAATCAAGAACTGAAATTCACTCATGCACTCAATCAAGAGCTGGTCCAGAAAAATACTGTCTTTGCTAGTAGTTTCCACCTGATTTCTAGCTGTATTTAAGGTCAAAAAATTCAACTCCTCAACTAGTTTATTGAGTCTTTCCGTCTGGCGCCCAATGGTTGCTAGATAATGGGCTTGTTCTCCTTCCTTGATAACCCCATCCAAAATCCCTTCTACCGTCGCTTGAATCGAAGTGATGGGGGTTTTGATATCATGCGAAAGTTGAGCAATCATCAACCCTTTTTCTCGCTCGCTTTCTTCCAAGGAATCAAAAGTCGCCTGCAAATCATGGGACATTTCATTGAAAGCTTGGCCTAATTGCTGAAATTCTACAGGTCCTTGAACCTCCAGATTTGATGGAAAATCCTTGTCTGCTACCCGCTTGGCATGTTCCTTAAGTTTGCTCAATGAAGTAAAGACTGGCGAAAGGAGAAAGAGACTAATCCCAGCACCGATAAAACTAGCCATGAGAGTCATCCCCACTAGGAAATAAACCTCTCTTTCTTCAATTAACATGCGCTGGATGGCCCAAAAAACCACGATAATCGTTAGGAGTGTTGAAATGACATACCCCACTAAAATGTAACTTTTTAATTTCATTGACTACCTCGTGCTTTCTCAATTTTATAGCCCAAGCCCCAGACGGTTTTGATGGTCGGTGTTTCTGAACTAGCATGTTTAGCCAACTCCTGTCGCAGAGCATGAATATGAACATTCAAGGTATTGGTATCATCCACATAGTCTTCTTGCCAAACCTTTTCATAGAGGTCTGTCTTAGAAAAACTCGCTCTGGATTGCTGGCTAGAAGCCATAGAAGTTCGAAGGATTTAACTGTCAAATCAAGCGCCACATCTCCGACTTGAACCTCATGACTAGCGTGATTCATCCGTAAATCTCCGAGACCGACGACTTCTGTCTCACCTCCACGATGAAGGCGCCGCAAGATATTGTGGACGCGCAAAACCAGCTCACGAGGGCTAAAGGGCTTGGCAATAAAGTCATCCGCCCCCAAACTTAGGCCGTAAATTTTATCCTGTTCACTGGTCTTAGCAGTAATAAATAGGAAAGGCTGCTCTGGTGATAAGTATTGAACCTCACTAATCAAATCATAACCATCCATCCGAGGCATCATGATATCTGTAATAATCAAATCAATCGGTTTTCGCTTGAAGATTTCTAAGGCCTCTACTCCATCATGGGCCACCAAGACCTGATAACCTGCCTGAACTAGATAACGTTGATGAATATCTGTGATTTCTACCTCGTCATCGACGAGCAAAATTGTCTTTCCCATCTATCTCTCCTTTGATAAAAACAGTGCTATACCGATTTAAGTATAACACTATTTTAATCACTTTACGAACATTCTAAACGATATCTGGATTTTTCAAATCCTAGATAGAAAGTCTGTAGCTAGACTAGTCATTTTCATCTTTTTTAGCTTTCAAACCGAGCCCACCTAGCAGACCGGCCAAGGCTAATCCAAAGAAACCAATAGTAGCCATTGAAGTTTGGGCTTCACCAGTATATGGAAGCATGTCTTTTTGATCTTTCATTTGATCAGCCATCATTGGACTTGACATCTTGTTAGTAGATGCCATCTTACCTTCATCAGGCATTTTACTTGAGGTTGCTGCGACTTGGTCTTGCTTCATACTTGGAGTTGCCATTGGCTGGCTAGTATTCATAGTTTTGTCCTGCTCTTTGTTAGGCATCATCTTATCCTGACTAGCAGCCGGCATTTTAGATTTCATCTCATTGAGGGACTTATACCCATTCAAGTTCACTGTCAATTCTTTTGTCGCTACGAGATTGCTCAAATCGGCCTTGCCGTCTTTAGCACCGTACACTTTGATAGTAGCTTTATAGCTTTGAGTGCCGTTTTGTTTTAAGAGGTCAAGTAACTCTTTATCAGATTTTCCTTGAGTACCTGCCAAATCTACTTCGTAGAAGTAGAGGCCTTTGCCCAATTTCTCTACTGGTGGAAGGGCTGGATTTTTGGCTGAACCATTGTCTGACCATGGAGCCTTGTCTGATGCCTTCAAGATAAGGCGAGTCAACATGCCGTCACCTGCGAAGAATTCGTATGGAATAACTTGGTTGACACCGGCTGTAAATGGACCTGGGAAGTTAGCCTTGTCCAAGTAAGTGGCTGGGACGTCTACTGTATCTTTAGTATTGTCGGCTACGCCTTTTTGGACTTCGGCTGGAGTAGTCAACCCATTCAAGTTGACATTCAAATCCTTAGTCGCTACGAGATTGCTCAAATCGGCCTTGCCATCTTTGGCACCGTACACCTTGATAGTTGCTTTATAGCTTTGCGTACCGTTTTGTTTTAAGAAGTCAAGTAACTCTTGATCTGATTTCCCTTGAGTGCCTGCCAAATCTACTTCGTAGAAGTAGAGGCCTTTGCCCAATTTCTCTACTGGTGGAAGAGCTGGATTTTTGGCTGAACCATTGTCTGACCATGGAGCCTTGTCTGAGGCCTTCAAGATAAGACGAGTCAACATACCGTCGCCGGCGAAGAATTCATATGGAATAACTTGGTTGACACCAGCTGTGAATGGACCTGGGAAATTGGCTTTATCCAAGTAAGTAGCTGGAACGTCTACTGTATCTTTGGTGTTGTCGGCTACGCCTTTTTGGACTTCGGCTGGAGTAGTCAAGCCATTCAAGTTGACATTCAAATCCTTAGTCGCTACGAGGTTAGTCAAATCGGCCTTGCCATCTTTGGCACCGTACACCTTGATAGTGGCTTTGTAGCTTTGCGTACCGTTTTGTTTTAAGAAGTCAAGTAACTCTTTATCAGATTTTCCTTGAGTACCGGCCAAATCCACTTCATAGAAGTAAAGACCTTTGCCCAATTTTTCTACTGGTGGAAGGGCGGGATTTTTAGCTGAGCCGTTGTCTGACCATGGGGCTTTATCAGAAGCTTTCAAAATCAAACGAGTTAACATACCGTCACCAGCGAAGAATTCGTATGGAATAACTTGGTTAACACCGGCTGTGAATGGGCCTGGGAAGTTGGCCTTGTCCAAGTAAGTGGCTGGGACGTCTACTGTGTCTTTAGTATTGTCGGCTACACCTTTTTGTACTTCAGCTGGGGTAGTTAAACCATTCAAATTGACATCCAAATTCTTAGTCGCTACGAGATTTGTCAAATCTGCCTTGCCGTCTTTTGCACCGTACACCTTGATAGTAGCTTTATAGCTTTGCGTACCATTTTGTTTCAAGAGGTCTAATAAATCTTTATCTGACTTACCTTGAGTACCTGCCAAGTCTACTTCATAGAAGTAAAGGCCTTTACCCAATTTCTCTACTGGTGGAAGGGCTGGATTTTTAGCCGAACCGTTGTCTGACCATGGAGCCTTGTCAGAAGCTTTCAAAATCAAACGAGTCAACATACCATCACCAGCGAAGAATTCGTATGGAATGACTTGGTTGACACCAGCTGTGAATGGACCTGGGAAGTTGGCTTTATCCAGGTAAGTAGCTGGAATATCTACTGTATCTTTAGTATTCTCAGCCACACCTTTTTGAACTTCAGCTGGGGTAGTTGCTGGTTGCGCTTCATTTGCTTCACGGTCTTGTCCAGAAACTGTAGGAGCGGGAGTTTCCACAGGTTTAACTGCATCTTCTATTTGTTTCTTAGATTCTGGTTTTGCTTGCACTTCTTCTTTTGGCGCTACTACTTGGTCTTTATCAGCTACATTCACTTTTTCTGGAGAGCTTGTAGCATCCAAGCTTGCTTTAGGTGTTGAGTCTGTCTTTTCTGAAGGAAGGGCTGTATCGACTGCTTCTTTGAGAACTCCTACTGGTAAGTCGCTCTTTGCACTCACCGAAGTAGCGTCTGGTACGACTTGAGCAGGGGTTGGATTTACCACATCGGCACGTACAGAACTTGGTTGACCAACTAGGACAAAGAAGCCACTAGCCACAACAACTGAGGCAACACCGACACTAAGACGGCGGATAGACCAACGAGTATATCTTTGATTTGGATTGAATTTCATAGGATTCTCCTTAGAGTTTTTCTTTATTTGATAACTCTAGTATAATCTCCTAAAATTAAAAAGGATTAAGAAAAAGTTAAAATTTTTCTTAAATCCCTCTTATAAAATACTTATATTAATTAAATCCATAAACAGACTTGGTGATTTGATAGACGACATTGGAAAGTTTGCGGGCCGGCAAGACTGAATGTTTGGTCAAACGGCTCAACATAGTCTTACGGATAGCCTGAAAGACCTCTGGATTTTCCTGCTGAATGTAGGTCCACAACTCACGTTTTTTTGCCAGATACTCTGCTGTTCCAGCTCGATTGAGTAAAGCACTGGAAATCACCGTCGTAATCTCAATATGATTTAGCAGATATTCTCGCATTTTGGGGTGGCTCACTTTGGACAAATCAAGCTGGTCTACCAAGAGTCGATTGACTTTGAGTTGCTGGTCAATGCGCTTAATCATCACTTGCTCATTGACAGACTGGTCCTCACGCCCAATCAAATAACGATAGAAATCGACAGGCAGATAGTACATGGTCTTGACCTGCTGAAGGGGGGTAAAGACAAAGAGATTATCGACATAAAAGGTATGCTCAGGCAGTTGGAACTGACTCGCTCGCAACAAATCTGTCCGGTAAATCAGCGAGTGCATCATGATATACTGGCCTTTTGAGAAATTTCCGACCTGGTCCCAGCCAAAAATCTGCTGGACAGGTAAGACTGACTCGTAACTCATACTCTTCTTACGAGACTGGCCTTCCTTTTCATAGACAAAATTAGTCACAAAGGCGTCAACCTCTTGACCCTTGCTATCAAGTTCCTGCAAGGTTTCAAGAATTTTCAAGTAGGCACGAGGATCCACCCAGTCATCACTATCAACTACTTTAAAATAGCGCCCAGAAGCCTCCGCCAAGCCACGATTGACCGCACCGCCATGGCCTTTATTTCCTGATAGATGGCTCTAACAATGCTAGGATACTTACTGGCTAAACGCTCAGCTATTTGCTGAGTCTGGTCCTGAGACCCATCATTGATAATCAAAATCTCAACTTGCTCACCACCAATCACTAGCGACTCCACGCAGTAATGAAGATAGGCTGCTGCATTATAGCTAGGAATGGCGATAGACAATAACTTCATAATCTACTCCTTTAGGGGACTGATTTTTTCTTATACTCTCTCTTGTCACTTCTTTCTATTTTACCATAAAGTCCAGTTTCTGAAGGACTTTTACTAGAATACAAGGGTTTCTGACTCTATTTCCTATCTTAGAGATCAAAAAAAGAGGGGATTCCCCTCCTTACGAATTTAATTCTGCTAAGTCATCTAGATACTGGTTGTTAATGACTGCCAAGATATAGGCATCTGCTTTTAAGAGGTCATTAGGACCAAATTGGACGTCCAGTGGTGAATTTTCTTGCTCACGAAATCCTAGAACATTGAGGTTGTATTTGCCACGTAGATCCAGCTGGCTCAGGCTTTGACCTGTCCAAACTCTAGGGATTTTCATCTCTACGATAGACACATTTTTATCCAGCTGAAAGACATCGACATTGTTATGAAAGAGAATGGTCTGTGCTAGAGACTGGCCCATTTCATACTCAGGCGAGATTACCGAGTCGGCACCGATTTTTTCTAGTACCTTCTTGGCTGTCTGACTCTTGACCTTGGCAATAACCCTTGGTACACCCAAACTCTTACAATGCATAACTGCAAGCACACTCGACTCCAGATTTTCCCCTGTTGCCACTACAACCGTATCACAGGTATCAATACCTGCAGTTCTGAGAAGTTCCTCATCTGTGATATCGCCAACTACTCCACGCGCCAAAACAGGCTCAAATTGATTGATGTGCTCAGCGTGGTCATCAATGGCAATAATATTCATATCTTGCTTGGCGAGGGCTGTCAGGACACTACTCCCAAAAATCCCCAAACCTAAAATTCCAATCGTACGATCTGACATCGTTCTTCCTTTCTTATCCAATACTAATATCTGCTTTCATATACTGAATCAAATCTTTCTTATCAGGCTGGTAATCTGCTAGACTAACCAACAAAGTCAAAGGACCGATACGGCCGATAAACATGAGCACCATGACAATGCTAAGGGCCAACTTGCCCAATTCTGGCGTCAGATTTGCCGTTACCCCAACTGTCGCAAGGGCTGAAATGGTCTCAAACATGAGGTAGATAAATCGCGGTGTTCCTTCTGCTGTAATGCCCAGCAACATCAAGCCCAACAAGAAGGTCATCAAAAAGATAATGAAGACACTAAATGATTTTTGGACTGTTCGAGCCTCAATGGTTCTCTGCGCAACATTAGCATGAGGTAAGCCCAGTAATTCACTTCGAGCAAAGACCAATAAGACAAAGAAAGTCGTAATCTTGAGCCCCCCAGCCGTCCCTCCAGGCGCCCCTCCAAGAAACATCTGTAGGATATAGATAAATAAAGTCACAGGACGAGCTTGAGTGTAGTCAATAGAGGCAAAACCAGCTGTTCTCATGCTGACAGTTTGGAAAAAGCTAACTAGCACTTTATCTGGAACACTGAGATTGCCAATGGTTCCTGGATTGTGCCACTCTGTAAAGAGTGTGGATACTGTCCCAAACAGCAAAATTCCTGAAGTTAAGAAGAGGACCAGCTTGGTGTGGAACCGCAGACGACGTTTTTTCTTCTTGTCAAACTGGGTTGCCAAGTCAAACCAGACCATAAAGCCGAGACCACCCGTGATAATCAAGCCAGCAATGACCAGATTGATCAAGGGATCCGTCTGAAAAGCTACTAAACTGCTACTGCCGAAATTATCAAAACCAGCATTACAAAAGGCTGAAATGGCTAAAAAGATAGAGGTAAAAATGCCTCGTCCCAAGCCAAACTCAGGAATAAAACGGAAACTTAGCAGGAAGACACCCAAGCCCTCCACCAGAAAAGTCGTCAAAAAGATAGACCGCATAAAGGCCTTCAGCGATCGAGTCTCCCCATAACTAAAACTCTCCTGAATGGTTTCACGACTACGAAGACTGAGCTTTTGCTTCCCCTGAATATAAAAGACACCGATAAAAGTCATGAGCCCCAGACCACCAATCTGTATCAAGAGCATACAAATCAACTGACCCCAGACATTATAGGTAGTAGCCACTGGTTGCGTAAAAAGGCCCGTCACACAGACCATGGACACCGTCGTAAAAAGATGGTCAAAATAAGTAGCCTGCGAACTATTTGCCTGAACAAAAGGCAGACTCAAAAGGAGAGAGCCTATAAAAATAACTCCAGCGAAACTTAAAAAGATGCGACGAGCTGGCGAAAGTCCGCCCAAGGCCCTTTCAATTTTTTTCACAAATAATTTGAATAACATACATCCATTGTACCATAAAAAGAAGGAGAAGAGCTAGAACTGAGAGACTATCTCAAGGCAGAGTTCCAAGGCCTTCTCGAAAGCTTCTGAACCCCAGTCACGACTATCGTACTGGTCCAAGTCTGCTAAGGAATCAGCTGTAAACAACAATTCACCCCAGAGGACTCCACGCAGTTGGGCTACTGCCGCAAGCGCAGAACACTCCATCTCTACAACAGAACAGCCTTCTTCCTTGCGATAAGCCACCTTTTCAGCCGTTTCTCGGTAAAAACCGTCTGTCGTCCAGGTCATGACTTCTTCATAAGGAATCCCTCTAGCTTCCAAAACTCGCTCAATAGCAGCAATAGCCTCTGGCTGAATTTCCATATAACGAGAAGGTGCCACATAGTGATAACTAGCTCCTTCATCTCGCAGAGCGCGAACAGGGACTCGAAAGGCATTTTCCTCTATATCAGCTAGTACACCACAGGTACCAGTAGAGATAATCTGCTCCACACCATAGCCAATCAACCAATCCATAAACTGAGCTGCTGGGGCAGAACCAACAGGAGCCTGAGCCAAACAGATCTCCTCACCTTTGTAGTTCACGACATAGACTGGATAGGACTTGGTGGCAGAAACGAATTCGCCGACACAGTCCGCCCCTACTTCCTGAGCATAACGGTCAATCTCCTCAACCAAAAAAGCATAGACACACTTCTTTGGCAAATGCAAATCCAACCCCTCGTGATTGGGCATGATGACCGCCTGAGGATTGTCATCAAACTCTAAAATGGGAATCGCATGTTTCTGAATCATAAGCCACCTCCTCTAATTTTGTACTATTGTATCAAAAGTTGACCGAGTGTCAAGGAGGAGATTGATAAACTGAGGGAAAAAAATCCCAGTATTCTTGGGATTCTCAACACTAAGTGATTTCATAAATCATAAGGAATCAGAGTAAACGTCACAAACGTAGCCCCTCTGTAATTAAAATCTGCAGAGGGGGGCGTTATATATTAGTAGTTGTTGCTGATAACTATTACATTGAAAGAAAAGTATTTATGTCTTACTCTATCTAGACCTTATTATCAAATTTTTAAAAGGCCAACTTCCAAGATGATCATTCACTATAAAGAGCTTCTAATTCCCTCTTTAAATATTCAGCCAGATGTTGATGAGCAAAAATATCAGCATTCTGCTCCGCTGTAGGATTATAGTTTGTATTGGTATTTACATCATACACATAAATCTCTCCGCTTTCTGATTGAACCCATTCTATAGCTGCCACATCAATATGAGCATTTTTAAGGAAAGCTTCATAAGCTTCTTTTTGAGATTCTGGTAAAGGTTCTGTAATTTGGAATTTTTCAGAAGTTTCCAGTTGTTCTGGCCTCTTACCGATTTGACAACCATCTGCTGGACAAAGTTGGAGACCATCTGAAGAATCAATTGAAACAGTATAAAGAAACTTCTGATTGATAAACTCTGAACGACGGATACGTCCATCACTTGGTTTGATGTAGGCTTGTAACAAGGTAATCCCGTCCACTGAAGGTTCAAAGAGGGGACTATTGACATAAGCGTCCAGTTCCTCTTCATTTTGGAAGAGTTGAACTCCTAAGCCTTTTCCTGCTCGATTATGCTTGGTAATCAAAGGATAGATGTTTAATTTTCTTGCTGCTTCAATGATGTTTTCTTGCCCTAAAACCGCAACTGTTGCAGGAGTTTCAATACCAGACTCGTTCAACTTCAAATATTGTTTGACTTTACTGATTTCAAGGTTGATAGCACCAGTACCATTCACAACCTTGCGATCGTGCACTTCTAGCCAAGTAAGCACCTGCTCTGTAAATTCTGGTGCATAACGATGACCTCTGGTATGAGAAGATTCGGACATACGATTGTAAAAGATTCCTTGCGGCGGTGGGCTTTGAAGATCTAATATCCCACTAGACAAATTCCATAGTTCATAAGGGACTTCCAATTCTTCCAACCATTTATTAATTTTTTATGTCAAATACTTTATCATCAAATTGTTCAGCTAGTATAGTTGCTGAGTGATAAAGTTCCTTTGCTTTATTTTTATCATTTTCAAAATAAAGATAGCACTTAGCTTCAAATACTGAAATTCCAGGTTTATAGACTTGCAACATTGTTACTGATAAAATTTCATTCATCTTTTTTACTAGAAATATCATATGCTTATAGTCATTATGAACAACATAAACACCCGCTATGGCACAAAGAACTGATAGTAGCTCTACATTATACATTTCATCACTAACTAATTGCTGTTTCAACAACTTAATCCGAAAATCATCTAATGCTCTCTTCTATAAATCAAGTCTTGACATTGCATAGCAAAATAATCAATTAATAGTAAATCATTGAATGTGTAAACTTGCTTTAGTGTTACTTGCTTAAAATAATCATCAAAAATATCTTCAGCGAAACTACCTGTCCCTGTTCTTATCAAGTCTAATATTCTTTCAATCAAGTCTAGACTCAGCAACTCTTCCTCAGGAAGAGCTAGTTCTTTATTTTCAAGAAAAGTATCTATCGGAACTTCTAATCGCTTAGATAAATATTGTAACTTAGTAATTGTTGGCAAGGATTGCCCAAGCTCAGTACGCATCAGCTGTTTGATTATTAAGTCAGCTTCTGTCCACAGACCTCTTCTCTCATCAATTTGTGACGTTCACGTTCCTGTCTTACTCTATGACCAATTTCAGTTTTAATATCTGTTGTCATTCTTACCTCTTAACCACAATCCATAAATTAACATACTTTTAATTCTTCGGCTAAAAATTAACAATAATTCTTTTTCAAATCCGTCATATTATTTTCTAAAACTTGGATGTCTTGGCTGACTTTGAGAATGACAATGCTGCCTTGAATACTGGAGATGACTTGACGGGCCTGCAACTGCGCCCGCTCTTCTGACCAGTCAGCATGCAGGTCTTGCAAGAGGCTGGCTAACTTCTCTGTCCATTGGGTCATAAAATCATTGAGAGGACAGCGGAAGTTCTCATCTTCTGTGGACAATTCCACAATCAGATTACCAATTGGGCAACCATAAAAGACCGTCTGACTTTCATGAAATTGACAAACCCAGTCAATCATATCCGAAAACTTGTCACTGTCAGACTTGTCTGCTTCAAAAATATCTTCAAAAAGCTCTTTTCGCCAATTTGCTAAAATATCTTGAATGACCGTCAAACCAATTTCCTTCTTAGATTTGAAATAATAATAAAGCTGTCCCTTGCCAACATCAGCTGCCTCCATGATGTCACTGATGGAGGTGGCCACATAACCCTTCTGATAAATCAATTCCTCAGCACTTTGTAAAATACGCTCTTTAACGCTCATCTACTCACCTCTCTTTTTTCCTATTATAGCAGATTCAGAGTCTGAGACCAAACAATTGAAACCACCTCCTTTTGCCACTGTTTTATCATTAAAATTTTTTGTTCTGAGCAAATTAATTTACAAATTCAATTTTAGATGTTATTATAATTGTACCGAATGGTCAGTATATAACTAAAACTACCATTTGGAAAATCATCAAACTAACAGTCTAAATTCCTATTGGCTGTTAATCAAATCATATTAGGAGGAACCTCATGTTCAATCAGAAAAATGTCGCATTTGTTATCACAGACCCACAAGTTGAATTCCTAAAACATCCTGGTAAAGGATTCGGAGCAACTAAAGACGTTCTTGAAAAAGTTAATACTATTGAAAATCTGACAAAGCTTTTCGCTCTTGCTCAAGAGCGTGGCTACAAGCGTTTTATCTCACCGCACTACTTCTATCCACACGATCACAAGTGGCAATTTAAAGCTGCTGGTGAAACGATGATGATTGAAAACGAAATGTTTTGGCGTGATAGCCAGTATTCAGCAATTCCAGAAGGCTCTGGAGCAGATATGATTGAAGAGATTAAACCATTTTTGGATGAAGATACTATTGTTGTCAACGGACATAAAATCTTTGGCCCAGAAAGCAACGACCTTAACCTTCAACTCCGCAAAAATGGTATCGACACCGTCATCTTGGCTGGTATGAATGCTAATCTCTGCGTGGATTCACACATGCGTGAACTCATAGAATTAGGTTACAATGTCATTGTTGTTAACGATGCTGTCGGTGCTCCAGGTGAAGAAGCCTACCAAGCTGCCCTGACAAACTATGGCTACATTGCCAACCAAGTTTTGACAACTGAGGAAGTTATCGCTCAACTTTAGAAAAACACCACCATCCAAACTACTCAACTGTATGGAGCAATTCCATAATGATAAAGAAGAGTGACTTCAAGTATCAAACCTACAAAAAAAGCTGAGTAAACCGTCTTTGAAATCAGAAAAACGCATAATATCAGGTAATGAACAACCTTGATATTATGCGTTTTATTGTTGAAAGATTTACTTCATTTTTCCTGAATCGAGTTTCTCCTAGCCTCTGCTACTTCTACTTCACAGGTATCTCCTTAATCACACGCGCAGGATTGCCAGCTAGGACAACATTGTCTCCGAAAGATTTGGTGATCACAGCCCCAGCTCCTGCAACAACGTTATCTCCCAGTATCACTCCAGGAAGGACAATGACACCTCCTCCAGCCCAGAAATTGTCTCCAATGGTGATGGGCTTGCCATATTCCACACCTGAATTACGTTCATGCGGATCCAATGGATGGAGTGGGGTTAAAAACTGACAATTAGGACCAATCATGGCATTGTCACCGATACGAATCGGACAAACATCCAGCATGGTCAAGTTCCAATTGGAGTAGAAATTTTCCCCTAGATGGATATTGACTCCATAATCGACTACCAGTCGTGGATTGACATAGAGATTCTGCCCAGTTGACCCAAACCAAGTCTTGATAATCTCCGCTCCCTTCAAGGGGTCTTCTTCCTTGTTAAAGGCAACCTGTTTTTGGCGAGAAGCCTGAGCCAAGGCTCTCAGTTCTGGGTCCGATGGACGGTAAAAATCTCCTGCAATCATTTTCTGGTATTCACTGGTCATCTTATCACCTCACACTTACTTTGACGCCATCATATCAAAAAGGCTTTGAAAGGTCTAGGACTTCTTTCCAGTCTCTCAAAACAACTTGCTTGACAAAAGCTTGACTTCATGGTTTAATATACCCCATAAGGGTATATTTGGAGGTGCCTATGTTTCACTTATTTACAAAAATTGACAGTATTTCTACCAGCGAGTTAGAAGCTAAACTCAAGGAAACAATTCAGCTACTGGATGTTCGGACACCGATGGAATTTCGTAGAGGTCATATCAAAAATGCCAAAAATGTTCCTCTGACCGAAATTGGTTCCTACACACCAGCGACAAATGAAACACTTTATGTCATTTGTCATTCTGGTGTGCGTAGTAAGATGGCTGCTAAAAAGCTAAAGAAAAAAGGCTACGATGTCATCAATGTCCGAGGTGGTATGAGCGCTTGGACAGGAAAAATCATCTAGAAGCATAAAGGAGAAAATCAATGAAAATTATCATTGTCGGGGGAGTTGCAGGCGGAATGTCAGCAGCAACCCGCCTCAGACGTCTCATGGAAGACGCTGAAATCACTATTTTTGAGAAAGGTCCTTTTGTTTCCTTTGCAAACTGCGGACTTCCTTACTATGTTTCAGGAGAAATTGCAAACCGTGATAGTTTATTGGTCCAAACTCCTGAAAGTCTCAAAGCACGCTTTAATCTCGATGTGCGACCATTTCACGAGGTCATCCAGATTTCGCCAGAAGAACACACTGTGACCGTACGCCATGATGGACAAGAATTCACAGAAATCTACGACAAATTGATCCTCTCCCCAGGAGCTAAACCATTTGTTCCTGACATTGAGGGTTTGGCAGAAACTAAGAATACCTACACGCTTCGCAATGTTCCTGATCTCGATGAAATTATGGCAGCCTTGGACAATCATCCAAAAGAAGCTGTCGTTATCGGTGCGGGCTTTATCGGTCTTGAAATGGCTGAAAACCTAGCGAAATGTGGATTGCAAGTTACTATCGTTGAGAAAGCACCCCATGTCTTACCATCATTAGATCAAGAAATGGCAGCCTTTGTCCAAGCAGAATTGGTTAAAAACGGCGTTCGCGTTATCACTTCTCAATCTGCGACTCGATTTGAAGACCAAGGAAAAGTCATCGTTCTCGAAAACGGTCAAAAGATCACTTCTGACCTCACCATCCTTTCTGTCGGTGTTGAACCTGAAAACGGACTGGCTAAATCTGCGGGGATTGAACTGGGACTTCGTGGTGGAATCCTGGTCGATGAACATTATGAAACCAGTCAAAAAGATATTTTTGCAGTTGGGGATGCCATCGTCGTCAAGCAAGAGATTACGGGCCAAGACGCTCTCATCTCTCTCGCTTCTCCTGCCAATCGTCAAGGACGACAAGTAGCGGACGTCATCGCAGGACTAGGACGTACAAACAAGGGAAGTATCGGCACTGCGATCGTTCGTGCCTTTGATATGACAGCTGCTTCGACTGGTCTCAGCGAGCGTATCCTTAGCATGAATCAACTTCCTTACAAGGCCCTTCATGTCAGCGGTAAAGACCACGCTGGTTATTATCCTGGCGCTACTGATATGACCTTGAAGCTCCTCTTTGACCCAACCACTGGAAAAATCTACGGTGCCCAAGGAGTTGGGAAGAAAGGTGTTGACAAGCGAATCGATATCCTAGCAACTGCTATCAAGGGAAATCTCACCGTCTTTGACTTGCCAGAATTGGAGTTCACCTATGCGCCACCATTTGGCTCTGCCAAGGATCCCGTCAATATGCTGGGCTACGCAGCCTTGAACCTTATCGAAAGTCTCAGCGACAATGTTCAATGGTACCAGCTCGAAGACGAACTAGCTAAAGGAAAGAAATTCCTTGATGTACGGACAAGTGGCGAATTTCAGAGTGGTCGACTCAAAGTCGATACCATCCACATCCCCCTAAACGAACTACGGGAACGCTTGGACGAACTGGACAAGAACCAAGCCTACATCGTTAGCTGCCACAGTGGTTTGCGCAGCTATATCGCAGAGCGTATCCTCAAGCAAGCAGGATTTACCGTCCAAAACCTTGACGGCGCTTATTCACTATACAAAATGGCTAACCCAGAAGGAGTAGAATATGGAAACTAGTATCAGCATGGCTGACTTTTATGAAAAATATCAAAATGAAAATCTAGAACTTATCGATGTCCGTGAAGCACATGAATTTCAAGCAGGACATGCACCAGGTGCCAAAAATCTTCCATTAAGTACCTTGGAGCAAGGCTATAAAGAACTCAAACCTAACCATGAATACCATGTCATCTGTCAAGGTGGAGTACGTTCTGCCTCTGCCTGCCAATTTCTCAGCTCCCAAGGCCTCACCGTTACCAATGTAGAAGGTGGTATGAATGCTTGGCCAGGTCAAGTAGAATAATCAAGAGGAACTGAGCAAAAACTCAATTTCAGGAGAAAACGAAGTAATACTCAATGAAAATCAAAGTGCAAACTAGGAAGCTAGCCGCAGGTTGCTCAAAGCACTGCTTTGAGGTTGTAGATAGGACTGACGAAGTCAGTAACCATACCTACGGCAGGGTAAAGCTGACGTGGTTTAAAGAGATTTTCGAAGAGTATAAATCTCCCCACAATAAAACGCATACTATCAAGGTTTCTCAACACCTGATAGTATGCGTTCTTTTATTTTAAAGACTTTTTCCAGCCTCTCTTAATTCACATTAAACTATTCTATTAGTAGAGATCTTTCAACTCTGATCCCTTTATTTCCGTTTAATCAAGTATCGGATAGCCTTTTCTAGGCGTGCCTTTTGAGCTTCAGGATCATCTAGCGGTTGATTGATACATTCAGTAAGGTTTTCGGTAATTATCATCTCAATCACGCGCTCCACACTAGATTTCACGGCTGTCAATTGCGTCACAATATCAGCACAGTCTCGATCCTCTTCAATCATCTTTTGAATCCCACGCAACTGGCCCTCTGAACGTTTCAAACGAGTAATATACTTTGAGTTTGTCATTTCTTTTTCCTTGCTCGATTTTTCTTCATTATATCTCTAATCAACTCCTTTGTCAAAATTCTCGCCCATCCAGCTCACGCAGTTCTGTTACCAAAGACCTTTCAAAAGGTAAACTATCCATGCTGATAACTTGATAGAAATTGCTAGTTTTATCTGTCTAAGCGAATACGAGTCACGATTCCATCTGGATCTGTGATTTCCAACTGGCTAGATGTCAGCCACTTGATTGGTGCCTCAACTTCTTGTGCTCGTTGCGCAATCGTTAACAGCTCTTCTTTACTTGCGACTTCAATGACATAGTATGCTAAACCTGGTAAGTCTTGCTTACGCGGAGCCAGACCTTTTCCTCCCCATTCGTTGACTGCCAAATGGTGATGGTAGTCCCCAGCTGCGATCCAACTAGCACTAGGCACACTGAATTTATCCTCGAGCCCTAACACCGTTTGATAAAACTGGCTGGACTTTCGACTATCCTTGACGGACAGATGGATATGCCCCATTCTCGTACCTTCTGCTAGGATAAAAGTCTCTACCCTTTCTCCCAACTCATAGATATCCTGCGCCGCAAGGGCCTCAGTCACCCCGATAATACGCCCATCTTCTCGAATATCCCATGTGGAAACCGGCTTATCTCGATAGAGTTCAATGCCATTCCCCTCCAAGTCCTCCAAGTAAAGGGCCTCACTGTAACCGTGATCTGCACCGCCGACAAGAGGAATCTGTAAATCTGTCAGGTGCTTCAAGACATCCGCCAAAGCCTTTCGTGTCGGAAAGAGAATGGCCAGATGATAAAGACCATAATGTTCCCTTACTTCTCCGCTCTCTTGTGCGTGAATCAAGTGCACCAAGGCTTTTCCGCCAAGGCCTAGAATAACCTCTGTCTCCGTTTGAGATAGGATTTCTAAACCAATAATCTGCTGATAAAAGGCTGTTTGACTTGCCAAGTCCTTCACATTTAAAACTGCCTCTGCCAAATAAATGTGGCTCTTGTATTCATAGGTCATAAACGGTCCTCTTTTCACGTCGTAATAATTTATATTACAACTATTATATAATTTCCAACAGGAAAGTCAAGTCAGATAACTCAAAAATAACGCCATTTCAAGATAAGATGAAGTAAATCTTGCCATATTAAAACGCATATTATCAAATTTTTCAGCACCTGACAATATGCGTTATTTTCATTTTAAAGACTTTTTGACCAGCTTTTTTTATTTCACAACAAGCTCATAACATGTCTTACTTGTAAAGGTTTCCCCAGCTTTAAGGATAACCTGTTCTTTGAGGTCACTGTGAATGGCATCTGGTAAAGCCTGCGCTTCAAGGGCAATCCCATTGTGCTGTACCATTGGCTGACCTCCTATGATGACACTTTCATCCACAAAGTTTGCTGTGTAGACTACAAAGCAAGGAGCTTCTGTCTTGAAAAGCAGGAAGCGACCTGAATTTTGGTCATAAAGGAAACCAGCATTGTCATGACCTGCAGGAAGGGCAAATGGGTGATCCAAACCAGATACCAGTTTGATTTGCTCATCTTCTTCTGCAAAGATGTCTTTCAATAAGGCACCGTTGTAGATGTGTTTAACCACATCACGAGTAGCATCTGGAGTTTTGGCAGGAACACCATCGGGCGCAATTGGATAAATTCCCTCTGTGTTTAGTTGGAAGACATGGCGGTCAATTGTCTGTGTGAAATCACCAGACAAGTTGAAATAGCTGTGGTTGGTTGGATTGACCAGCGTATCCTGATCGGTTGTTACTTTATAGCTGATTTCATAGGCTCCAGTTTCTTCCAAGTTGTAGCTAATCCAAATCTTGAGATTGCCAGGGAACCCTCCTGTGCCATCTGTACGCTCTGTATAGAGAGTCAATCCATGGTCGCTCACTTCAACTAGTTCAAACAAGCTCGAATCCCAACCAGTTGAACCACTGTGGTTACAGTTGCTAGCATTGTTGACTTCAAGGTCATAGGCCTTACCATTGAGCTCAAAGGTCGCACCTGCAATACGACCTGCCACAGGACCTACGCTAGCTCCATGCTTGGGACTATTGCCTACATAGCTATCAAAGTCATCAAATCCTAAGATAACGTTGGCAAAATTTCCAGCCTTATCAGGTGTAACATAGCGCAAGATAGTTGCACCATAAGTCATGACCTCAAGTTGGTAACCACCGTCTGTCTCAAAGCGATAGGCCAAGACATCCTTACCCTCAACATTTCCAAATACACGCTCTGTGTATGCTTTCATTCTGTTCTCCTTTTACTATTTCTCTCAAGCAAACAAACCATAGAAAGCGCCTTGACAATCTATGGTTTATCTGATGATTTATACTCTTCGAAAATCAAATTCAAACCACGTCAGCTTCGCCTTGCCGTACTCAAGTACAGCCTGCGGCTAGCTTCCTAGTTTGCTCTTTGATTTTCATTGAGTATTACAAATTCTCTTGTCAAGAATTCATAAACATTTCCTTACTTTTGATATTCGTGGATGATAACACCCTGTACCACACGGTTTACTGTTCCTGTAGGAGACGGTGTATCTGGTTTATTTTCTACCTTGAGTGAAGTCAATAGGGCAAAGAGTTGGGCATAAACGATGTAAGGGAAGACACGGTAAATATCATTCAAGACACCGCCACAACCAAGGGCCACTTCTTTGACATTTTTAAGACCAAAGGCTTGATCACTCAAGAGAACAACACGACGAGCAATCTGGTCTCCAGCAACTTCACGAACCAAGTCCAAGTCGTACTTGCGAGTGTAGTCTGTCGTTGTACCAAAGACCAAGACAACTGTATTTTCATTGATAAGAGATTTTGGACCGTGACGGAAGCCAACTGGACTTTCATACATGGTTGCAACTTGACCAGCTGTCAATTCCAAAATCTTAAGTTGAGCTTCATGAGCAAGTCCAAAGAAAGGACCAGCTCCTAGATAGATGACACGGTTAAAGTCTAAGTCAACAAGCTCTTTGACATCTTCTGCATTGTCTAAAACTTTACGGGCAAGACTAGACACAACTTCAAAACGTTCAGCTTTCACAGCAAATTCTGTAGGATCAAAGACCAAGAGAGCTGTCAACATCATAGACGTAAAGCTAGAAGTCATGGCAAAGCCAGCATCATTAGAAGCAGCTGGTTGCAAAAGCAAAAGATTGCGGTCATCACCATGGGCTTGAAGAGCCAACTTACCGTCCGATGCACAAGTAATCGTCACTTGATAAAGCTCATCCACCAAGGCTTTTGCCAAGTCAACAGTCGCCACGCTTTCAGGCGAGTTCCCACTACGAGCAAAGGATACAAGGACAGTTGCCACATCTTTTTTTAAATAGGTTTCTGGATTGGCAACAATATCTGTGGTCGCAACAGCATTGAAATTCCATTTGCGTTCGTCATAGACTTCCTTAAAGTAAGGTACCAAGGTATCTCCCACATAAGCAGAAGTTCCAGCACCTGTCAAGATAACCTTGATATAGTCATGTTTATCAGCAATCCCTTGCAGGAAGGCTGCAATTTCTTCACGCTTTGCTTGATAGTCTTCAAAAGCTTCTTTCCATACATCAGGTTGTTGGTAGATTTCACGTGTAGTAATTTCTGCACCCAATTCAATCAAGTCTTCTTTTGTATAATATAACATTGATTCCCTCTTTTTCTATTAAAGATGGGAATGGGAGTAAGCCCCATTCCCATGTATATTCTATATAAGATGCTCTAAGTCACATCTTATTCATCTTCGTCATCATCGAAGCCCGCTAACAGGTCATTAACTTTCACAATGCTTTCTGCAGCACGACTCTTATAGTCCGCATCTGCGCCTGTAAGGCTCGCATTGATAAATTCAATCACCATTGGAAGATTCATCCCTGCGTAAAGGTCGATGTCACGGCCTTCCATAATCAAACGGCTTACCACGTTACACGGTGTACCGCCAAGAAGATCCGCAAAGACTAGGAAATCATCCAATCCTTCAATAGCAGCTTCAAATTTTGCAGTAAATTCTTCTGGACCGTCTTCTGGAAGAAGAGCCACTGCATGAATATTTTCTTGTGGACCCATGATCATTTCTGTGCTACCTTTAAGTTCTTCACAGAAGCGACCATGACTCACCAAAATTAATGATTTAACCATAAATTATGCGCCCATTCCAAGTAAGAATTTACCGATGAATGAAAGACCTACTGCAAGAGCAATGATGATACCGATTGCTTTTGTAGAGTTCATGCCTTTCTTACCAAGCAACCAGAAGATAAAGGCAGTGAAGATTGCTGGAAGCAAGCGTGGGAAGATTGAGTTCAAGATGTCTTGGAAATCAATCAATTTTTCACCGATTGGCAATTTATAAGAAACTTCAAAGTTGATCATTGTTGCTACAAGAGCACCCATCATGAAGACACCAAGTACAGATGCAGCATCAATCAAAGCTGTCAAAGTACTTTGCATGTTGTTGATAAGGTTAACCCCTTCTTTGTAAGCAAATTCCAACTGTTTCCAACGGAAGATGTCATAAGCAACTGCAACTGCGATCCAAAGGAAGATACCCCATGGTTGACCAGCGATAGCCATAGTTGCTGCGATAGATCCCATGATAGCAGGTACAAGTGAACCAAAGATTGTGTCTCCAAGAGGAGCAAATGGTCCCATCAAACCTGTTTTGATACCGTTAACGGCATCTTTTGAACCTACACCATCTTTTTCTTCCATGGCAAGGTCAAAACCAGCGATAATTGTGTGGAAGAATGGTGAAGTGTTGAAGAATTGAGTATGAACTTTCATCATTTCTTTCAACTCAGGAGTTCCATCCCCATACATTTTACGTAATTGAGGCAAGATCATGTAAAGGTAACCAGAAGCTTGCATACGTTCGTAGTTCCAACCTAATTGGAAAGTAAACAAGCTACGTTTGTTGATTTGATTAAAATCTTCTTTTGTAAGTTTGTAATTAGAATTCGTCATCTTCGATTTCCCCACTTTCTGATGGTGTAGAAGGTGCTGCTACAGCTACTTTTTGGCTATTTTTGAAGTGAAGCACTGCAAGGAAGATACCCACGATAGAGATACCAATCATAGACAAACCTTTAAAGTTGTTGACAAAAGCAATTTTTTCAGCCACATCTTTAGGTAGAGTTCCTACGATACCAGCAACAGCGCCACCAAGACCTGTTACGTATGAGTAAAGAACAGTCAACATAGCTGTTAAACCGAATCCCATAGCAAGGTAGTGAAGGTTACGTTTAACTGGAAGGTAACGAAGCAAGATTGCGAATCCAAGACCTGGAAGCATACGTCCTGCAAGTGTCAAACCGTCTGCAACCCATTGGTATTGTTTAACCAAGTCTACTACTGTTTGTACAAATGCACCACCAAAGGCAAGGGCAAAGAAGACTGGAAGGGCACGAGAAAGAGCCCAAGGAAGTGCACCAAGAAGGTAGTTGCGCTCGATACCTTTGTAGTCAAAGCGTTCGATTGCAGCATCAATACGGTGCGCGAAGAAAGTAGTTGTCATACGTCCAAGAACGTCGAAGTATGTCAAAAGTGCTGCTACTGGTACAGCGATTGTAGTAATTGCAAGGTCTGTAGCAATTCCTTGTGAAACTGAGAATGCTGTTGCAAGAACCGCACCAGAAGTTGCGTCGATACGAGAAGCACCACCGAAGGTACCAACCCCAAGGACGAATAACTGCAAGCTACCACCGATAAACAAACCAGTTGTCACATCTCCCATGATTAAACCAGTAATGAAACCAGCAAATACAGGGGAACCTGCAGATGAAACGATCGTCAACTCATCACAGATTTGATAAGCTGAGTACAAAGTGAGAAGTAAAATTTGCCACCATTGTATCATAACAATGACCTCCTAAAAATTTTTTCCTATTTTAATAAGCTCAAAAAGTCTGAAACTGGATCATTTGGAACCATTTGAGCAGTAAGTTTAACACCTTTTTCTGCCAGTTTGTGGAAGTCTTCCACATCCTTGTCCACTACGTTGATAGAACGTGTGATGGCGCGGGTTTCTGGTGTTTGAGACATATTCCCAACATTAAGGGTTTCAAGTGGTACACCTGCTTCTACCAAACCAAGGAAGCGGTCTGGTTTACGAGCCACGATAAAGAGACGTTGGCTATCATATTTTCCAGCAAGAATATTAGCTGCCGCTTTTTCAATTGGCAAAATACTCAATTTCACACCTGGTGGTGTCGCTAGTTTCAAACCACTCTTTTCAACGTCGTTGTTGACAACTTCGTCATCTACAACCATAATACGTGAAACATTTAGTTTCCAGCCCAAAGATTGGCTACTTGTCCGTGGATCAAACGTCCATCGATACGGCATCCTACAATTGTCATAAGTTTTCCCCCTTTATGTGTTTTAGTGTAGGTTTACGAGTTAAATGAATCTCTTCTTTATATTCACCTTCTGTTTCAAAGATGATGATTCGGTTGTCACCTTCCTTGAGATAACAATGAGGGATATAAAGCGAGAGGGTTGGGCCGACGTTCCAAAAACGTCCTAGGTGACGCCCATTGACAAAGGCAACGCCCTTACCAAACTCAGATAAGTCCAGGTAAGTATCTTTTGGCTCTTGGACTGCAAAGTCATAAGCGTAAAAGGCTGGTTGTCCTTCTGTCCATCCTTTTGAAAAATCAATTTTCTCAGGATTATCCAGTGGTAGTGGATATTGTTTCCAATTAAGTAAGAAGTGTAAATCCTTGCAGACACCTGTTCGGATTCCTTTACGTTGTGTATCAGCTAAGAACTTGTGTCCATAGTTGACACGGCCCATATTTTCAATCAAGATGTCAAGTTGTGAAGAACCTTTTCGATTACCTTTACAGTAGATATCTTCTCCTATCTCTGTCTGATATTGGGTTTCAACCCACTGACCATCGACATAAATCTGAGCCCTATCTCTACCATCAATGATACGAAGTCTTTCTTCTTCTGCATCCCAGTTTGTTTCTGTTCGATAGAGAAGGTAGCCATAGCTTTGTCCCAACTCCTCCATCTTTTTAGGATAGAGACTTTCTATCGGACTAGAAAGACTATCTAAGGTTTCAAATAAGGAAACTTTTTCAGCAAGTGGAATAGCATCCAACTCCATACTCTCTTTGTAGAGTGGTTCCAACTGCGGATACTCTGGAAAATGTGTTGCCATCATCTTCTTGACTGCCAAATATTTGGCAGTTGGATTTCCTTCTTCATCAAGAAGGGCATCGTAATCATAAGAGGTAACTTGTGGCAAGTCCAAAGTTCCTCGAGCCGAGCAACCATTCATGAAGCCAAAGTTTGTACCACCGTGGAACATGTAAAGGTTAATCGATCCTTGTTCCAAAACTTCTCGAACAGCATCTGCCAATTCTTTGGGATCCCGTGTGATAATTGGTTCTTTCCAACGATTGAACCAGCCATCCCAGAACTCCATACACATGAGTGGCCATTTCTTACCATGCTCATCAAAGAATTCCTGCATCTGTGAAAAGTTGTAAGGTGCCTTAGAACCAAAGTTGCCTGTTACAAAGAGGTCATCTTCGATTAAGGTTCCAGCTTTCAAAGTAGCTCTCCATGGGCCATCTGAAGTAAAGAGCGGGCAATCAATCCCTCGGTCTTCCATCAATTTTCGAATCGCTCTTAAGTAAGATTTGTCCTCTCCATAAGAACCGTATTCGTTCTCGACTTGCATCATGAGAATATTTCCACCATTGTCCAACAGACGAGGCACCAGTCTTGGCAATAATTGATCATAGTAGCGACCAACTGCCTCGATATAAGCTGGGTCGGATGAGCGAATTCGCATGTTCTTGGTCAAGAGCCAAGCTGGTAAGCCACCGAATTCCCATTCCGCACAGATAAATGGAGACGGACGCACAATTGCATAGAGACCTAAATCCTGCGCTATTTGGAGAAATTTCTCTAAATCCAGATCACCTTCAAAATTAAACTCCCCTTCAACAGGTTCGTGTAAATTCCATGCAACGTAAGTCTCGACTGTATTAAAGCCAAGCGCTTTTAAGTTGTAGAGCGAATGATACCAATCCTCTGCTGGAATTCTAAAATAATGAATGGCACCGGACAAAATCTTGAACGGTTTCCCATCTAAATAGAAATCGTCCTCAATTTTAAACCTTGTCATTTTTCCACCTCTGACTAACTAAGTTTGCGCTTTCATTTGTTATAATATTAAATATAATCAAATCTTTTGCATTTGTCAATAGGTTTTGGAAAAATTCTTTAAAATTTTTCCATTTTTTTACTTACCTTTTACCAAAATTATCAAAAATTCGCATGAAAGTGCCTATTTTTGAAGCACAAAAGATTATCCAATTATAAAATGGATTTTTTTTACATATATCATAATATTTTTAGCCTATTACATGAAAGTGCCTATTTTTTTGATGTACAAAAGAATTATCCAATTATAAAATGGATTTTTTTACATGTATCATAATATTTTTTTAGCCTATTATTTTAATTTTTTTACCTAAATACTACTATTTTCTTTACATTTATGGTAAAATCAATGATGGAGAAAGAGAATCGAGGTGAAATTATGGCTATTCCAAAATACCAATATATTAAAGATGAATTAAAAAATAAAATCATCTCTGGTCAATTTGCAAGTGGTGATAAATTTTACACAGAAGCAGAATTGATCGCAATGTACGATGTCAGTTCTATCACAGTTGTTCGTGCTTTAAACGACCTTGCTAAAGATGGTTACATCGTTCGCCAACAAGGAAAGGGTACGTTCGTCTCACGCGCACGTAAACACAAACTCGTAGAATTTTCAGACGTCGAAGTTTTCGAAACTAAAGATGATAAGGTGACCGTTCTTTCTATCGAGCGTGGAAATAAACTTGAATATCTAGAAAAACTTGGACTACGTGGTGATCAGTTCTACTACAAGATTGAGCGTGTACGCGAAACGAATGGTGTTGTTTACATCTATCACACATCTTATATTCCAGAACAATATATCAATGCCAATTATCCAAATCTTGAATATTATAGCTCTATCTATAAACGTTTCAAATTGGATTACCGTATTCACATGAGTGATGAGCATTTTGAGGAAATCAACGCAATTGCATTCCCAACACCAGAGCATGCTGCTTCTGTACTAGGAATTGATACACAATTCCCAACAGTGCTCCAAACGAAAACTACTAAGCTTGAAGCAACTGGACAAGTTCTTGCCTATAGCGAAACTTATAAGCGAGCAGATTACTACAAAATCAAATTCATTTCATGTAACCGTGGTCACTAAGAAAAAGCTTGAGCCTTGCTCAGGCTTTTTCTATATATATTATAGCACAAAAAGCAACTATGAAAACGCTATTAAATATCTTTATTTAATTTGTATCGTTTTTACTAAAAACAAGTTAAAAATTTACTTGTTTTCCTTGATTTTACTTTCTTATATAAATTATTATTTCCAAAATCTTATGATTTCCTCCATTTATTATAGTTCTTATATAAAACTACTTGACTTTTTACTATGTAGATAATAAAATTAAATTGGTTTTATGTAAACGTTATCAAAATAGTTATATCAAGGAGGTTTTATCATGAAACTAGAAAAGAAACAGCGTTTCTCGATCCGCAAGTATGCAGTCGGAGCAGCTTCTGTACTGATAGGATTTACCTTCAGTGCGCAAGTCGTATCTGCGGATGGACTCACACCAGTACCAAAAGCTACTGAAACTTTGCAAGCTGTGCCGGATAGCCCACAAGCATCAGAAGCACCAAGCCAAGATAAAGCAAAAAAAATTACAGAGCAAACTGATAAAACTGTAAAAGAGGAAGTTAAAACTGAAAAGGATACTATTAACACAGCCGTTCCAAAAACAGAAAATGCAGTAGCACCAGTAGTAACAGAACATGCTAGCCCAGCCCCTACTACAGAGGCAGATAGCGCAACTCAAGTAGAAAAAAGCGCAGAGAGTACCAATACTGAAAAGAAAAACGAGCCTGCTACTCCTGCTGTACTCGCTCCGACTACTGAACGTGCCACTCAAACTAATGAAAAGCTAGCGAAAAAGAAAATTGTTTCTATTGATGCTGGACGTAAATATTTCTCACCAGAACAACTTAAGGAAATCATCGATAAAGCGAAACATTATGGCTACACTGATTTACACCTATTAGTCGGAAATGATGGACTCCGTTTCATGTTGGACGATATGAGCATCACAGCTAACGGCAAGACCTATACGAGTGACGATGTCAAACGTGCCATTGAAAAAGGTACGAATGATTATTACAACGATCCAAATGGCAATCACTTAACAGAAAGTCAAATGACAGATTTGATTAACTATGCCAAAGATAAAGGTATCGGTCTCATCCCAACAGTAAATAGTCCTGGTCACATGGATGCTATTCTCAATGCCATGAAAGAATTGGGAATCCAAAACCCTAACTTTAACTATTTTGGAAAGGAATCAGCCCGTACCGTCGATCTTGACAACGAACAAGCGGTCGCTTTTACAAAAGCCCTTATCGACAAATATGCTGCTTATTTCGCGAAAAAGACTGAAATTTTCAACATCGGACTTGATGAATATGCCAATGATGCGACAGATGCTAAAGGTTGGAGCGTTCTTCAAGCTGATAAATACTATCCAAACGAAGGCTACCCTGTAAAAGGATATGAAAAATTTATTGCCTACGCTAATGACCTCGCTCGTATTGTAAAATCACACGGTCTCAAACCAATGGCCTTCAATGATGGTATTTACTACAATAGTGATACTAGCTTCGGAACTTTTGACAAAGATATCATCGTTTCAATGTGGACTGGTGGCTGGGGAGGTTACGACGTCGCTTCTTCTAAACTTCTAGTAGAAAAAGGTCACCAAATCCTAAACACTAACGATGCTTGGTACTATGTTCTTGGGCGAAATGCAGATGGCCAAGGTTGGTACAATCTTGATCAAGGATTAAACGGTATCAAAAACACTCCAATCACTTCGGTTCCAAAATCCGACGGAGCAACTATTCCATTCATCGGGGGTATGGTAGCTGCTTGGGCTGACACTCCATCTGCACGTTATTCACCATCACGCCTCTTCAAACTCATGCGTCAATTCGCAAATTCTAATGCTGAATACTTCGCAGCTGATTATGAGTCTGCAGAGCAAGCACTTAACGAGGTACCAAAAGACCTTAACCGTTATACTGCAGAAAGCGTCACAGCAGTTAATGAAGCGGCAAAAGCCATCCGTTCGCTTGATAGCAACCTCAGTCGCGCCCAACAAGACACGATTGACCAAGCAATCGCAAAACTTCAAGAAGCAGTCAGCAATTTGACCTTCACACCAGAAGCGCAAAAAGAAGAAGATGCTAAACGTGAGGTTGAAAAACTTGCCAAAAACAAGGTGATTTCAATCGATGCTGGACGTAAGTACTTCACGCTTGACCAACTCAAACGCATCGTAGATAAGGCCAGTGAGCTCGGATATTCTGATGTCCATCTCCTTCTGGGAAATGATGGGCTTCGCTTCCTACTCGATGATATGACCATTACTGCCAACGGAAAAACCTATGCTAGTGATGACGTTAAAAAAGCTATTATCGAAGGAACTAAAGCTTACTACGACGATCCAAACGGAACCACTCTTAGTCAAGCTGAAATCACTGAATTGATCGAATACGCAAAATCAAAAGGTCTCGGACTCATCCCAGCGATCAACAGCCCAGGTCACATGGATGCTATGCTAGTTGCCATGGAAAAATTGGGTATTAAAAATCCTCAAGCCAACTTTGATAAGGTCTCCAAAACAACGATGGACCTTGAAAATCAAGAAGCAGTTGAATTTACCAAAGCCCTTATCGGTAAGTATATGGATTACTTTGCTGATAAATCAAAGATTTTCAACTATGGTACAGATGAGTATGCCAATGATGCAACGAATGCCCAAGGTTGGTACTACCTCAAATGGTATGGACTCTATAACAAGTTCGCAGACTATTCTAATAGCCTTGCTGCTATGGCTAAGGAAAGAGGGCTACAACCAATGGCCTTCAACGATGGCTTCTACTATGAGGACAAGGACGATGTTCAGTTTGACAAAGATGTCTTGATTTCTTACTGGTCTAAAGGCTGGTGGGGCTACAACCTCGCATCACCTCAATACTTAGCAAGCAAAGGTTATAAGTTCTTGAATACCAACGGTGACTGGTACTACATTCTCGGCCAAAAACCAGAAGATGGTGGTGGTTTCCTCAAAAAAGCTATTGAGAATACTGGAAAAACACCATTCAATCAACTAGCTTCTACCAAATATCCTGAAGTAGACCTTCCAACAGTCGGAAGTATGCTTGCTATCTGGGCAGATAGACCAAGCGCTGAGTACAAGGAGGAAGAAATCTTTGAACTTATGACTGCCTTTGCAGACCACAACAAAGACTACTTCCGTGCTAATTATAATGCTCTCCGCAGAGAAATCGCACAAATTCCTGAAAACTTAGAAGGATACAGCAAGGAAAGCTTAGATGCCCTAAGTGCAGCTAAAACAGCTCTAAATTACAACCTCAATCGTAATAAACAAGCTGAGCTTGACACACTTGTAGCCAAACTAAAAGCCGCTCGCTTAGGTCTCAAACCAGCTGCAACTCACTCAGGAAGTCTAGATAAAAATGAAGTGGCTGCCAATGTTGAAACCAGACCAGAACTCATCACAAGAACTGAAGAAATTCCATTTGAAGTTATCAAGAAAGAAAATCCTAACCTCCCAGCTGGTCAGGAAAATATTATCACAGCAGGAGTCAAAGGTGAGCGAACTCATTACATCTCTGTACTCACTGAAAATGGAAAAACAACAGAAACAGTCCTTGATAGTCAGGTAACCAAAGAAGCTGTAAACCAAGTGGTTGAAGTCGGCGCTCCTGTAACTCACAAGGGTGATGAAAGTGGTCTTGCACCAACTACTGAGGTAAAACCTAGACTAGATGTCCAAGAGGAAGAAATTCCATTTACTACAGTGACTCGTGAAAATCCACTCCTACTCAAAGGAAAAACACAAGTCATTACTAAGGGCGTCAATGGACATCGTAGCAACTTCTACTCTGTTAGCACTGTTGATGGAAAGGAAGTGAAAACACTTGTAAATAGTGTCGTAGCGCAGGAAGCCGTTACACAAATAGTCGAAGTCGGAACTATGGTAACACATGTAGGCGATGAACATAATCTTGCTCCAGTCGCAGAAACAAAACCTAGACTGGATATCCAAGAAGAAGAGATTCCATTTACCACAGTGACTCGTGAAAATCCACTCTTACTCAAAGGAAAAACGCAAGTCATTACTAAAGGTGTCAACGGGCGCCGTACAAACTTCTATTCTGTAAGTACTGTTGATGGAAAGGAAGTAAGAGAACTTGTAAACAGTGTCGTAGCGCAGGAAGCCGTTACACAAATAGTCGAAGTCGGAACTATGGTAACACATGTAGGCGATGAAAACGGACAAGCCGCTATTGCTGAAGAAAAACCAAAACTAGAAATCCCAAGCCAATCAGCTCCATCAACTGCTCCTGCGGAGGAAAGCAAAACTCTTCCTCAAGGTCCAGCTCCTGTGGCAACGGAGAAAAAACTTCCTGAAACAGGAAGTCACAATTCTGCAGGACTAGTAGTCGCAGGACTCATGGCCACACTAGCAGCCTATGGACTCACTAAGAAAAAGGAAGACTAACAGCCTTTTAGATAAACGATAAAAAGCGAGATGAATTTCTCGCTTTTTGATTTATGATTAGTCGCCAAGTCCAAGACGTTCAAAGATATCATCCACTCGTTTGGTGTAGTATGCAGGGTTGAAGATTTCATCAATTTCATCTTGAGTGAGGCGTGATGTCACTTCTGGATCTGCTTCAAGAAGTGGTTTGAAATCCACTTGATTGTCCCAAGAGTAGGCCGTTTTTGGTTGCACCAAGTCATAGGCTTGCTCACGGGTCATGCCTTTTTCAATCAAGGTCAACATGGCACGTTGGCTAAAGATAAGACCAAAAGTCGAGTTCATGTTGCGGATCATATTTTCTGAGAAGACCGTCAAGTTCTTGACAATATTTCCAAAACGGTTGAGCATGTAGTCGATCAAAATAGTCGTATCTGGTGTGATGATACGCTCAGCTGATGAGTGAGAGATATCACGTTCGTGCCAAAGAGCTACGTTCTCATAAGCTGTAATCATGTGACCACGGATAACACGCGCAAGACCCGTCATGTTCTCAGAACCGATAGGATTGCGTTTGTGAGGCATTGCTGAAGACCCTTTTTGACCTTTGGCAAAGAACTCTTCCACTTCGCGTTGCTCAGATTTTTGTAGACCGCGGATTTCTGTCGCCATACGCTCAATTGAAGTTGCGATGCTAGCAAGAACCGCAAAGTATTCAGCGTGGAGGTCACGAGGAAGCACTTGTGTAGAAATTTCTTGAGCACGGATACCAAGCTTATCGCATACGTATTGCTCTACAAATGGTGGAATGTTGGCAAAGTTCCCAACCGCACCAGAAATCTTACCAGCTTCCACACCAGCAGCCGCATGCTCGAAACGCTCGATGTTGCGCTTCATTTCGCTGTACCAAGTCGCCAATTTAAGACCAAAAGTTGTCGGCTCAGCATGCACACCGTGGGTACGACCCATCATAATGGTGAACTTGTGCTCCTTAGCCTTATCAGCGATGATGTTTGTGAAGTTTTCAAGGTCACGACGGATGATGTCGTTGGCCTGCTTGTAAAGATAACCATAGGCCGTATCCACCACGTCGGTAGAAGTCAGACCATAGTGAACCCACTTGCGCTCTTCGCCAAGAGTTTCAGAAACCGCACGCGTGAAAGCAACCACATCGTGGCGAGTCTCCTGCTCGATTTCCAAAATACGGTCGATGTCAAAGTCCGCTTTCTCGCGAATCAAAGCTACATCTTCCTTAGGAATTTCCCCCAACTCAGCCCATGCCTCATCCGCCAAGATTTCCACCTCAAGCCAAGCACGGTATTTATTTTCTTCACTCCAAATGTTCGCCATCTCAGGGCGACTATATCTTTCAATCATGTTTAATTTTCCTTTCTTTTGATGTTTCACATCAGTTAGTAAGCGAGAGGGACTTATAATAATTGTTTAGCTTCAATTGCTTTGGTCTGCCTGTATTCAAATGCTTCAGCATCTTCATTCAGCTCCACCATTAATTCTTTATGGTCTGCTAAATACTTCTAATTTCATCAAAAGGAACTTTGAAGTACTCTTTTCGTCCATTCACCTTATTTACTTTATAATGAGCAAGTTGATTGTGCAATTCTGTTTCTAGCGCGAATGCTTCTTCACTAAATATCAACGCATGAACATCAAATTGGAATGGTACAGATGCACTACTCAATTCCCTGATTCGTTCCAATGGTTCTAAACGACGAGTTACTCCAATTTTATATACATCCTCCCCAAAAGAACCTATGTTAGATATCACATACACATAACCTGCCGTTGCATGACCTTCTCGATAGTCAATATCTTCTTCAATTTCATCTAATTCAGATAGTTTATCTTGATATTCAGTCAATTGGCGTCTGAGTTCATCTACTTCATCATTTTTTGCTTCTTTCAGTAACTCTGTTACCTTGGCAACCATATTCTTAAAGTGATCTCTATCCTTCTCCAATTGTTTTCGTTTCGCTTTAATCTCAGCTTGAAGCTTTTTATCTTCTCGTTCCTTTTCCCGTTGTTCACGAAGTAACTCTTTTTCTTCTTGTTTCTGAAGTTCATACTCAGCTGCCAAACGTAGCTCTTCAATTTTCAAGTCCAAATATGGATAAGTGATTTCAATTAAATTCCGTGAATACATTTTATTCAACTGTTCAAATACTTTTCTTAAAGCCTTAATTTTATTGTCAACATTTACCACTGAAACCTTGACTAAAAGAGCATCAGCCTCACCATTAAAGCCTCTTAAAGCTGCTTTAATTAGTTGATTCTGCATAGCCTTTCCTTTACTTTTACTATTATCTAAAAGCATCGGAGTGATTATTCTCCCAGCAGTTCCATTTTTAATCATGGATTTTTGTTGTATTCTTAAAGAATCTAATTTATCTTTATACTTTGTACTATCCGAAAAGCTATATTGTCTTTCAAAGAAACCAAATTCCTGCAAATTTAGATTGCCATTTGCCACAGTAATTTCCTCATTTAATCGAGCTAACTCATTCCTCTTTCGGGCAAGCTCCGTATCTAACGAGATTACTTCCTTCCCTTTTTTTATTTGTTGCTCTAATTTGGCTAGTTCTATCTTTTTTATTTCAATATCATCAGTAAGTTTCTGTAACTTAGCTTCTAATACTTCATCTTTTGGTTTTCCGAAATTAAATAATCCCATAATTTTTACTCAAACTCTTCTTTCCCAAACTCATCCACACTATCCGTCACATCACTAAACAAAGTTACATGCCCCATCTTGCGGTTGTGCTTCGCTTCTATTTTACCATACATGTGGAGGTGGGCGCTTGGATTTTCTGTCACATATTTTTCAGCGGCCTCGACATGTTGACCGAGGACGTTGAGCATAACGGCTGGGGCATGTAGTTTGATAGCCGGTAATGGTGCTCCCAGAACGCCTAGAATATGGGTATCAAACTGGGAGAAATCGCAAGCTTCAATAGAGTAGTGCCCAGAGTTGTGTGGACGTGGAGCAATTTCGTTGACGATAATGTCATCAGCTGTCGCAAACATTTCCACGCAAAGCGTTCCAGATAAGTTCAGTTGTTCAGCGATTCTCACCGCCATGGCCTTGGCTTTTTCGTCTAGGCTTTCTGAAATGCGAGCTGGGACGATAGTCTTAGATAGAATATTGTTGCGGTGGATATTTTCCTGAACCGGGAAAACTGTTACATCCTTGCCATTTCCAGACACAATGACGGAAATTTCAAGATCAAAGTTGACAAATTCTTCCAAAACACAGTCTGCTGAATCAGCTAGTGCATAGGCTTCTGCCAAATCTTCTGCTGAGCGAATGACCTTTTGCCCGTGTCCATCATAGCCACCTGTCGCAGTCTTGAGGACATAGTTTTTCGACAGGTCCATATCTGCCAAGTCTTGACTAGAAGTCACGACCTTGTAAGGCGCCACCGTCACTTGAGCCTTATTTGATAAAAAATCTTTTTCAAAAATACGATTTTGGGAAATGCGTAGCAGATCTGTTCCTTGAGGGAGTTGCCCATCCTTGATGACAGCATCCAAACCGTCTGCATCAACATTTTCAAATTCATAAGTGAGAACATCGCAACGCTCAGCTAACTGACGCAGGGCATCCACATCATTATAAGGAGCCACGATGATTTCCGCCACGCGAGAAGCTGGACAATCCGCAGCAGGATCCAGCGCGATAACCTTGTGGCCCATGTAGATAGCAGAAATAGCCATCATCTGACCCAGCTGACCGCCACCGATAATTCCGATTGTTTTAGATGAGTTCATTGGTAGACTCCTCTGCAATTTTTCCTTGTTCTTCTGCGAAATCTGCCAAAGCTGTCGCGATAGCTTGATCCTCTACTGACAGGAGACGAAGGGCAAAGAGAGCCGCATTTGTCGCACCTGCTTCACCGATAGCCATTGTCGCAACAGGCACACCACCCGGCATCTGTACGATAGAGTAGAGCGAGTCCACGCCACTAAGAGCACGAGACTTGACAGGTACCCCGATGACTGGAAGAGTAGTCTTTGCTGCTACTATCCCTGGTAAATGGGCTGCACCTCCAGCACCTGCAATGATGACCTTTATACCACGGCTACGGGCCTCTTCTGCATGCTTGAACATGAGGTCTGGTGTACGGTGGGCAGAGACAACTTTCTTTTCGTAGGCTACACCGAAGCGGTCTAGGACTTCTGCTGTTTTTTGCATGGTTGCCCAGTCGGATTTGGAGCCCATGATGATGGAAATAATTGGTTTAGTCATAATTTTTCCTTTTTTCTTCTTTTTTGATAATCGTCTAATGTAGTGCGGACGTAAGCGACCGCCTATGGCGTTCCATTACTAAAACTGGAGCCTAGGTCTCCAGTTTTCCGCTCCTAGTAGCAAAGCTACTAGGAGTTCCACTACTGCGACGATTATCCTATAGTGGCTCGCTTTCGCTCGCCATGACAAATCTAGTAGCTATTAATCTTTTATGGCCTTGCTTCCGATATCTGTTCGGTAGAACAAACCTTCTGTATTTTGTTTGTCGAGTTCGCTGTAAATAATGTCTTGGGCTTCTTTGACGGTATCTGCTGTGGTGACGAGCATATAGACACGTCCGCCGTTTGATAGCAGTGCTCTGCTATTTTCCGCAAACTTAGCACCAGCATAGTAAGTGATGATATCGCCCTCTATCTTAGCTGGCAACTCAACACCTTTTTCATAGTCTAACGGATAGCCCTTGGATGCGACAACTACACCAAGTGTCACACCCTTGTCCGTCCAAGTAATGGTTGGCTCCTTACCATCGAGGATATCCGTAATATTTTGTGCAAAGTCAGATGTCAAACGAGGTAGGATAATCTGAGTTTCAGGATCTCCGAAGCGAGCGTTAAACTCGATAACCTTAGGTCCATCAGCTGTCAAGATAAGACCTACGTAAAGGATACCCAGATAAGTGCGACCTTCCTGAATCATCCCCTCAAGGACTGGCTTGACAATAGTCTCCACTGCCGTGTCAACCACGCTCTGTGACAAGTGAGGAGCTGGCGCATAGGCACCCATACCACCCGTGTTAGGACCCTTATCGCCATCGTAGGCACGTTTGTGGTCTTGTGCTGTCGGCATGATATAGAATTTGTCGCCATTGACAAAGGCAAAGAGAGAGAACTCTTCTCCGTCAAGGAATTCCTCGATGACCACACGCGCACCTGAGTCACCAAATTTATTGTCCAAGAGCATCTCATGAGCGGCTTCGACCGCTTGCTCAACTGTCTCCGCAACGACAACACCTTTCCCAAGGGCCAAGCCATCCGCCTTGACCACAATAGGCGCACCCTGCTTTTCGATGTAGACCTTTGCTTCCTCAAAATCTGAGAATGTGCCATAGGCTGCTGTCGGAACGCCGTATTTGACCATGATTTCCTTGGCAAAATCCTTGGACCACTCCAGCTCCGCCGCCAATCTCGTCGGACCAAAAGCCTTAAGTCCTGCCTGATTAAAATCATCCACAATCCCAGCCGCAAGGGCATCATCTGGCCCGATAAAGGACCACGCAATATCGTTGGCTTTTGCAAACTCAATCAATTTAGAATGTTCGGAAATAGAGATATTTACCAATTCCAAACCATCCAGAGTCATCCCGTCATTCCCAGGAGCTACGAAGACTTTTTCAACGTCTTTTGACTCAAGCAACTTCTTAGCAATGGCATGCTCACGGCCACCCGAACCGACAACTAACAGCTTCATCTTACAACCTCTTTTTCGAATTATTTAATAACATTATACCATAAACGTTCGTTTTAATCTTGTTTCACTTAGTATTTTAAGCAAAAAAAGGAAAGAAACTGTTTTCTTCCCTTTTGTTTTTTAATGTCTAAAATGTCTCACTCCTGTGAAGACCATAGTCAAGCCATATTTGTCCGCTGCTTCGATGGACTCTTGGTCACGGACAGAGCCACCTGGCTGGATAATGGCATTGATACCTGCTTTGGCGATTTCTTCCACGTTATCCGCAAATGGGAAGAAGGCATCCGATGCGAGAACAGCACCGTCCAAACGATCTTTGGCTTGGTCGATGGCGATACGAACAGAGGCCACACGGTTAGTTTGACCTGGGCCAACACCAAGTGTCATGTGGTCGTTGGTGATGATGATTCCGTTTGATTTAACATACTTGATAGCCTTCCAAGCGAACTCGAGGGCAGTTGCTTCTGTCTCAGTTGGCTGGCGTTTGGTCACCACTTGCCAGTCAGCAGGACTTTCCTTGATCACGTCTTGGTTTTGAACGAGAAGTCCACCGACCACACCAGTGTATTCTGCTTCTACTTCGCTGGCTTCTTGAGCATCAAATGGCAAGGCAAGGATACGCAAGTTTTTCTTTTTATTGGTCAAAATGGCTAGCGCCTCATCCGTATAGCTTGGCGCGATGATGATTTCAAGGAAGACACCATGCATCTTCTCAGCTGTCGCAGCATCTACCTCACGGTTGAGAACGACGATACCGCCAAAGATAGACACTGGGTCAGACTCATAAGCGTAGTCCCAAGCTGTTTCGATATCATCAGCTTGACCAATCCCACATGGATTCATGTGTTTGAGAGCCACAACGGTTGGACGGTCTTTGAAGTCACGGATAATACAAATGGCAGCATCCGCATCACGGATATTGTTGAAGGACAATTCTTTACCGTTGAGCTGTTTAGCTGAAGCAATCGAGTAGTCAGTCGGCAAAGCTTTTTGGTAGAAATCGGCATCTTGTTGAGGATTTTCACCGTAACGCATAGCTTGCTTGAGGTCATAAGTCAAAGTGAGTTTTTCAGGTTTGCTTTCCCCCACTTGAGCAGTAAAATATTCTGCGATCAAGGCATCATAAGCTGCCGTATGACGGAAAACCTTGGCTGCTAAACGTTGGCGAGTTTCGTAAGTTGTCTCACCATTTGCTGACAATTCGTCAAGAACAACAGCATAGTCTGCAGGATCTACCACAACTGTTACGCTAGCGTGGTTCTTCGCTGCTGAGCGAAGCATAGATGGACCACCAATATCGATATTCTCCACAGCATCAGCGTAAGTCACATCTGGTTTGAGAATGGTTTCCTTGAATGGGTAAAGATTAACTACAACAAGGTCGATAAGCTCGATGTTATTATCTTTAGCTGCTTCCAGGTGACTATCCAAGTCACGACGAGCTAAGAGCCCACCGTGGATATTTGGATGGAGAGTCTTTACACGACCATCCATCATTTCTGGAAAACCAGTCACATCATCGATGGCAATGGTGTCCACCCCAGCATTATCAAGGGCAACCTTGGTTCCACCTGTCGAGATAATCTCCCAACCAAGTTTTTTGAGTTCTTGGGCAAATTCAACAATGCCCGCTTTGTCTGAGACGCTGATTAAGGCGCGTTTAGTCATGTTTTTTCCTTTCATTTTCAAACTCTCTACCTACGCATTTTTCGATTCATAAAATTCATAAAGTATAGGGAGACGATTACCACGACTCCCAAAATTACTGTCAGTAAAAATCTCCCCCAATAGGGAATCTCTGGGAAGAAAAAATTTACCAGTAAACGTAGAATGATTGCCAAGCTAATCAAGGCAAGTGTTTCCAACCATTTTTTCATTTACTTGTCCAACAATTCTCTAATGATCTCTGGGTACAGTTTGTACTCCGTTTCATGAATGCGTTCTTCAAAACTGGCAATGGTATCATCAGCCAGCCGCGGCACGCGCACTTGCTGAATAATCTTCCCAGTGTCGACACCCGAATCCACCCAGTGAATGGTCACACCAGACCGGTCAACACCAGCATTCCAAGCGTCCTCAATTCCGTGAGCTCCTGGAAATTCTGGCAGGTAGGCTGGGTGAATGTTGATAATCCGTCCTTCATAAGTCGACAATAAGGTTGGCCCAACGATTTTCATGTAGCCCGCTAGGCAAACCAAGTCAATCTGGTGTTCTTCCAAGAGCTCAACAAGGGCTGCTTCGTAGTCTGCCTTGCTCTCAAACTCCTTGAGTTCAAAAGCATAGGACAGAACGCCGAGCTTGTCTGCACGCTCAAGCACATAGGCATCTCTATGGTCTGAAAAAACAAACTCCACCGGAAATTCTTCGGCAATCACCTGAAAATTTGAGCCATTACCAGAGGCAAAAACCGCTATTTTTTTCATTTGATGATGACACTTTCGTTTTCTTTCTTGACGATGCGACCAATTTCATAGACTGGTTCATCCAACAATTCCTTAATACGACTTACATTTTCCGGGCTAACTGCCAGCATGAGTCCAACACCCATATTGAAGATTTCAAACATTTCTTCATGCTTGATTTGGCCATATTTTTCAAGGACTTTGAAAATTGGTAAAACTGGAACCTTGTCTTCTTCAATCTCAGCAGCCAAGTCAGCTGCAAACATGCGAGGGACATTTTCGATAAAGCCACCACCAGTGATGTGGGCAATGCCGTTGACCAACTCTTCTTTGATAAGTGGTAAGACAGCCTTGACATAGATACGGGTCGGCTCAAGAAGAACTTCCTTGAGTTGCTTGCCTTCCAATTCTGGCAAGACTTCCTCACCTGTATAGTCCGCAAAGACACGACGGACGAGAGAGTAACCATTGGAATGAATCCCACTTGAAGCAAGTCCGAGAAGAACATCTCCCTCTACCACTTTTGAACCGTCAATGATTTGAGATTTTTCAGCCACACCGACAGCAAAACCAGCTAGATCGTAGTCATCTGAGCCGTACATACCAGGCATTTCAGCTGTTTCCCCACCAATGAGGGCAGCACCTGCCTGCACACAACCTTCTGCCACACCGGCAACGACTTGTTCTAGCTTAGCTGGTTCATTCTTTCCAGTAGCGATGTAGTCAAGGAAATAGAGTGGCTCCGCACCTGCAGCTATAATGTCATTGACACACATGGCCACACAGTCCTGACCGATTGTATCATGCTTGTCGTACTTAATTGCCAGCATGAGCTTGGTTCCGACACCGTCAGTCCCTGAAATCAAAACCGGCTCTTTGACACCTGTTTTTGAAAGATCAAACATGCCACCAAAGCCACCCAGAGCTCCCATAACACCTGCACGCTCCGTACGAGCCACGTGCTTTTTAATCCGTTCAACAACTTCATAACCCGCTTCAACATCCACACCAGATTGAGCGTACGCATTTTTATTTGTCATTTTTATATTCCTTTTCTTTAATGGAGGATCTATTGTCTATTTATAAAAACTGGTCTTTTCTTCCAAACTTCGACGATAGTCTTCTTCGTAGTCATAGAGAGGTGTCGGGTAGTCACCGTCAAAATAAGCAACACAGAGACCACCATTTGGTGCATCTGTTTCAATCCCAATCGAATCAATCAAACCTTCAACAGAAAGGTAAGTCAGACTGTCCGCACCAATGATTTGGCGAGTTTCTTCAATCGTATGATTGGCCGCAATCAGCTCCTGACGGGTCTGGATATCAATCCCGTAGAAACATGGATAAGCTAGCGCAGGACTTCCAATAGCAACGTGAACCTCAGTCGCACCTGCCTCTTTCAAAAGCTGAACGATACGACGAGAGGTCGTCCCACGAACAATAGAGTCATCAATCATAACAACACGCTTGCCTTTGACAACACCCGAAACAGCAGACAGTTTCATCCGCACCCCCTTGCTCCCGCAATTCTTGAGTCGGTTGGATAAAGGTACGTTGGGTGTATTGGTTCTTGATAAGTCCCATTTCGTTTGGCAAACCGGACTCTTCCGCAAATCCCATGGCTGCGCTGAGTGAGGAATTTGGCACACCGACCACAATATCTGCCTCATGCTTAAATTCACGCGCTAATTGAGCCCCCATACGTTTGCGAGCTGTATGGACGTTGACACCATGGATATTAGAGTCAGGACGGGCAAAATAGATATACTCCATAGAACAAATCGCGAGCTGAGTGTCATCCGTATAGCTATCATACTGGATGCCCTTGTCATCAATGATCACAATCTCACCTGGCTTCAAATCACGAATCCACTCAGCACCAATGACTTCAAAAGCGCAGGTTTCAGAGGAAACAACCACCGCTCCATTAGCCATTTTCCCGATTGAAAGCGGACGGAAGCCATTAGGATCAAGTGCAGCAATCAGCTTGTCCTCAAACAACAAGATATAAGCAAAGCCACCTTTGACAAGACTGAGTGCTTCCTTTATTTTGCCCATCAGGCTAGGATTGTGACTGCGACGAATGAGGTGAGCCAAGATTTCTGAGTCCGAAGTCGCGCTGAAAATCGCTCCTCTATCTTCCAATTCTTTCTTGAGGGAGGCTGCATTGGTCAGATTCCCATTATGAGCCAAGCCAAACTGCATATCATGAAAACGGAAGAGGAAGGGCTGGATGTTATCTACAGAAGCTTCGCCAGCAGTCGCGTAACGCACATGTCCGATCGCACCAGTTCCAGTCAATTTATCCAAATTAGCTGGATTTTTGAAGACTTCTGATAAAAGTCCCATGTCACGATGACGCTTCAATTTCCCTTGATCATTAGAGAGGATTCCTGCCCCCTCCTGACCACGGTGCTGAAGACTGTGGAGCCCAAAATAGGTCAATTTAGCAGCATCTGGATGCCCCCAGATACCGAAAACACCACATTCTTCATTAAGAGATTTTACTTCGTATGTCATTTTTTATACCTAATTTTCATTTGCAATCATCAAGAGCTAGATCTACATGACTTTCACATTACTGATACTATCTATTCGAAAATCTGCAAGTCTTATTTTCCAGTGAAATATTTAACCGCCGACGCGAACAGGTGCTGGTCTTTATTTCCTGGAATATTTTGGAAAAGACCGTCCTCATAACGTTCTGAGTGTCCCATCTTACCGATGATTTGACCGTTCTTGCTGGTAATTCCTTCGATAGCATGGACAGAACCATTTGGATTGTACTTAGAGTCCATACTTGGTTTACCGTCAAAGTCAACATATTGGCTGAAATTTGTCCATTGTCACGGAGCTCTGCAAATTCCTCAGCTGTCACAACAAATTTCCCTTCGCCGTGCGAAACAGGAATAGCGTGGATATCGCCCACTTGCACCCCAGACAACCATGGTGAGTTGGTATTGGCAATACGGGTTTCCACCATCTTGGCCACGTGCTGGTTAGCATCATTGTAGAAGAGGGTTGGGCTAGTACTATTAGCATCCTCGAAGTTTCCGTATGGAAGAAGACCTGATTTGACCAAGGCCTGGAATCCATTACAGATACCGATAATCAAGCCACCACGAGCGATAAAGCTATCAATAGCTGCACGCACTTTTTCATTGAGCAGGATGTTGACGATAAACTTGGCTGAACCATCTGGTTCGTCCGCAGCTGAGAAACCACCTGCAAAGAATAGGATGTTAGCCTTGCCGATGTTGTCAACCATGTTTTCAACTGACTTGACAATGGCTTCTTCATTCAAGGTCACGAATGGCACCAAGTTAACCTCTGCACCTTCTTTTTCGAAGGCCTTGGCTGAGTCATATTCTGAGTTAGTTCCTGGGAAGACTGGAATGTAAACCACAGGTTTTTCAACCTTTTCTTTGGATTTGATGATTACGTCAGAAGCGACAGCTGGTACTTCAGCCAGTTCTTTCGCTTGGGCAAATTCTGTTGGGTAAACTTCTTCCAACGTCCCTCGGAAGGCACTGTCAAGCTTGGGTCCATCTAGCTTCACACCGTTGACAAGGAGTGTAAAGTCTGCTTTCGTTTGTCCAATCTTCTCTACTCCAGCAATTTCTTCGGGAGAGGTAAAGACAAATCCGCCTAATTGAGCTGTCAAAGCCACTTCAAGTTCAGGCAAGATTACCTCTGCACCAATATGATTTCCAAAGGTAGCAAGGGACAAACTTTCAATAACACCGCCGTATTTAACAGCTGATGCAGATGTCACTTTGTGAGCCTGTTGAAGGGCTTCAAACTGAGCAAAATTAGACTTAATCAAGTCAAAATCAATCTCTGCTGAGAGGGCTTGTCCTGAGATATAGTAGATGTTTTCCCCAGCAGTTTTGAACTCAGGAGAAAGCACCTTACGGCTATCTGCCGTCGTCACACCAAAGGCAACTAAGGTTGGAGGCACCGTCAATTCTTCAAAAGTACCAGACATAGAGTCCTTACCACCGATAGATGGCAAACCAAGTTGAATTTGTGCTTCGATAGAACCTAGAAGAGCCGCTACTGGCTGACCAAAACGCTCAGCTTGCTTGTCCATGCGCTCAAAGTACTCTTGGTAAGAGAAACGAGCCTTGGACCAGTTTGCACCAGCAGCCACCAAACGAGCGGTTGCTTCGATTACCGCATAAGCAGCACCGTGGTATGGAGACCATTCTGCTACATATGGATTGAATCCTTGAGCCATGACTGACGCAGTATGAGTCACACCATGTTGAACTGGCAATTTTTGTACAGATGCCTCAGTCGGTGTGAGTTGGTAACGACCACCAAGTGGGTGGTTGACCGTAGAACGACCGACCGAACAGTCAAAGATGGTCTGCAAACCTTTTTGACTCGCATGGTTCAAGTCAGATAGAACCGCAAGGGTGTCTGCTCCAAGAGTTTCAGCACTTGTTTTACGTTCTTCTGGGAGTTTAACATCCTTGTCCACAACCTTGGCATCGACGACTACGCGAACACCATTGGTATCAAGGAAACTGCGTTCCAAGTCCACGATTGTTTCACCATTCCAGTGCATGACTAGATTTGGTTTTTCCGTCACTGTCGCAACCACAACAGCATCAATATTCTCTTTGTTACATTCTGCAACGAAGGCGGATACGTCTTCAGGACGAACCACGACTGCCATCCGTTCTTGTGATTCAGAGATGGCAATTTCTGTACCATTCAAGCCTTGGTATTTAAGAGGTACCTTGTTGAGGTCGATTTCAAGACCGTCTGCTAATTCACCGATAGCCACACAGACACCACCAGCACCAAAGTCATTGGACTTCTTGATGAGGCGAGTAACCTCACCATTACGGAAAAGGCGCTGAATCTTGCGTTCTTCGATGGCATTCCCTTTTTGAACCTCTGCACCAGCAGTCTCTACAGACTCAACTGTTTGAACCATAGAAGAGCCTGTTGCACCACCGACACCATCACGTCCAGTCTTGCCTCCAAGGAGAATAATGACATCGCCCGCTTCCGGTTTTTCACGAACAACATTGCCTTTGGGAGCCGCACCTACAACTGCACCTAGCTCCATACGCTTAGCAACGAAACCTGGGTGGAAATACTCACGAACATAGGTCGTCGCAAGCCCAATCTGGTTACCATATGAAGAATAACCATGAGCAGCTGTTTTAGAAATCACTTGTTGTGGCAATTTACCAGCACGAGTTTCAGCAATCGGTGTTGTAATATCACCAGCACCTGAGATACGCATGGCTTGGTAAACGTATGAACGACCTGACAATGGATCACGAATAGCACCACCGATACAAGTAGCTGCTCCACCAAATGGCTCAATTTCCGTTGGGTGATTGTGGGTTTCGTTTTTGAACATGAGGAGCCATGGCTCTTTGATCCCATCAACGTCCACTTCGATTTCAACTGAGCAAGCATTGATTTCGTCAGAGACTTCCATGTCGTCCAAACGTCCATTAGTACGCTCATAACGACCGAAAATAGTCGCCATATCCATCAAGGTTTGTGGTTTTTCAGAACGTCCCAATTCCTCACGCATAGCGATATATTTGTCATAGGTTGACTGTAATTGTTTTTGAAATTTAGAAGCTGAAAAGTCGATATTCTTCAACTCAGTCTCAAAGTCGTATGACGGCAGTGGTCAGACCAGTAAGTATCCAAAACCTTGAGTTCCGTCTCAGTTGGCACACGCCCAATTGATTTGAAATAGTCTTGGATAAAAAGCAAATCATCCACTTCCATGGCCATCCCTTGATCGGCCTTGTAGCGTGCAAAGTCTTCTGCTGTATAGCTTTCAAAGAAAGTCAATTTAGGAATGGTTTTATCTGACTCTGAAAATTCCTGCTTGGCAATCCCCGTCGTGATGTCCTTAAAACGAGAATCGACTGGATTGAGCAAGTAGTTTTTGACTGCTTCCAACTCAGACGCATCAATATCTTTATTCACCAAGTACAATTGTGCTGTATTGACCGTCACATCACTCGAACTTCCCAGCAAAAGCAAGGCTTCCTGTGAAGATGCTGCACGCTGGTCAAACTGCCCTGGCAGGCTTTCAATGGCAAAGAAAGCATAGTTGGCAAGATCTACCTGCACAGCTACTTCATCTAAGACATGGTCTGTCACCTGCTCAGAGAAGATGTGTCTCTCTGCAGGTGCAAACAAGTCCTCCGCCAAATCAAAGACATCATAAACTTGCACAATGCGAATACTTTTCAAAGTTGAAAGCCCCAAGTTATGCTGGAGCTCTCTTACCAAACTCTCTGACTTGACCTGAAAATCAGCCTTTTTCTCTACAAAAATACGTTTATCCATCAATTCTTATTCCTTTATTTCAGCTCTTGCAATGTTCCCAAACAGCCTTTAGATTGTTATTTCAATTCTTGCAACTTCTCCCAGACAATCTCGTAAACATCTGTTAATTCACCCAGACCTCTACGGAAAACATCCTTATCCATGTGGTTGCCATCTGCATCCCACAAACGGCAGTTGTCTGGTGAAAATTCATCTGCTAAGATAATCTTGCTATCCTTGTCAAAACCGAACTCTAGCTTAAAGTCAATCAACTTAAGCCCAATCTCAGCAAACCAGCCTTTCAAAAGTTCATTGATACGACGGGTTTCTTCCTTCAAGTAGGCAATCTGCTGATCATCCGCAATCTTTAAAAACTTCACATGCTCGTCATTGATAAATGGATCATCCAAATCATCATTTTTATAGTAAAATTCGACAATCGGAGTCTCAAATGCGATTCCTTCGTCTACGCCAAAACGTTTTGAAAAGGAACCAGCTGTGTAATTGCGAAGCACGACTTCCAAAGGAATAATCTCAACCTTTTTATTGAGTTGTTCCGTGTCCGAAAGTTTCTCCACAAAGTGAGTCGCCACACCAGCCGCATTTAATTTCTCAAAAATAAAAGATGAAATCTGATTATTCAACACTCCCTTACCTGCAATCTGCTCCTTCTTGACACCATTAAAAGCAGTCGCCTGGTCCTTGTAAGTTGAAATAATAAGATTTTCATCCTCAGTTGTATAGATATCTTTAGCTTTTCCCGAATAGATTAATTGTTTTGACATTTTAAAGTTCGCCTTTCGTATTACTTGAGCACATTCTACCACAAAAAACATAAAATTACAAGAATTTAACCGTATAAATAACAGTTTGGTTTCGAAAAACGTAAAGAAAAAAACTGCAAGAAAAATCTTTCTCACAGTTTTAAAATCATTTAACTCTAAAAATACGAACATTACTCTTTATTCAAAAATTGATCCAAATAATAACGTAGATAACTTTTCCTGCCTGTAATCATCTGTAGACGACCTTCCACCCCATATCGGAGTTTTTCAGCCTGCTCAGAAGTTAGATTAGTCTCCGCCTCAATTTTAAAGAAATTCCCTTTTTCAGTCTTAGTAGCCGTCGCATCAATACTTGTAATAGTGGAATCTAGGAAAAGTTGATTTTTCGCATCATGAGTCGTCGTATAACGAACAGAATCACCGACCTTGATCCTTGCTACATCTTTTGAACTTAGATAAGCTGTGAGTTTGGCTTTCCCTTCTTTTTCCAAAGACGGATAGAGTTGGGCTAGCAGGGTCCCCTCTACAACCATGGTAGAGTCACTGGTCTCAGGATTAAGATGAAGCACCCCATCCTCACTAGCCGTAATTTTCCCCTTGTCTAAAAGATTTCCCTGTACCTTCTTGCCTGACTCTGCCTCCAAGATTTTCTGGTCTAGAAGGGTCAATTCCTGACCAACCTTAGCCAAGTGTTGGGATTTAAGAGATTCCAATTGACTACTTAAACCTGACGCGTAGGCTTGCTGGGTACCCGAACCTGCATACTGGACACGGTAAGTAGCAAGACTAGATTCTAACTGAGAAAGCTGTGCTTCAACCTGCGCAACAGCCTGGGCCTTAGCTTGCGGATTTTCCTCTCCCTGAGACTTATAGGACTGGTAGAGAGAGTAGGCTAGATTCTGACTGGCCAAGGAAGCACCTGTTTCAATAGCTGATTTAGCTGTCTGGTAATCGCGAATTTTAGCCTCTGTTTGGCTGATGAGGTTGCCGATTTCGGCTTGGATTTGACTAGCTGCTGCATTCTGGGATGCAATGGTCTCATTTTGCTGCGATGTACTAGCCCTGAGACTAGCCGCTTGGCTGAGGTAGTCGCGAAAGGTGGCTTGGTAGCCAAATTTATCCTCCTCTGAAAAGTGATTCTCCCCTTCTTGCAAGCTCTTCTGCAAATACTCCAACTGCTTTTTTTGATCCTTGAGCATGTCCAACTGACTAGCATATGCCTCCGCCTGGACACCTTCCGCCCCTTCTTGGTATTGAACCAGAATCTCCCCCTTCTTAACCAGCTTATTTTCTTCCAAATGATTGACAAGAATGCGATTGTTGCTAGTTGACTGGATATTTGCAAGAATACGACTAGGTTCGACAGTCGCTCTAGTAGACAAACTCATCTCCTTCTCTGCCAAAGTTGCAAAGCCAAGTAAAAACACGAGCAGAAGGGACATGGGTACAATCACCCTACTGGAAAAATTATGGTAACGACGATTATAAAACTCCGCACTTTCTAAAAATTCTGGTTTCATCCTCTCCTCTTTCTAGCTATTGACCAAATGGGCATAAAAGCCACCCTGTGCAAGCAAATCAGCATGATTTCCTTCTTCGACAATCTTGCCCTGATCCAAGACAACCACCTTCTCTGTCCGCTCAGCAATGGTCAAGCGGTGAGCAATGAAAATCAAGGTCTTGTCTAAAGCCATAAGATTATCGACAATTCGCTTCTCTGTCAGAATATCCAAACTGCTGGTCGCCTCATCCAAAATCAAGACCGGCGCATCTGTCAAGAGAGCACGCGCCAGAGCGATTCTCTGACGTTGACCACCTGAGATCCCCGCTCCATCCGAAGTCAATTCTGTCTGATAATTCAATGGCATGCGTTCGATATCCTCCCGAATCTCTGCCAACTCAACTGCTCGTAAGATATCTTCCTGTGTAGTCCCCTCCTTGGCTCCCAAAAGAAGATTGTCCAAAATCGTTCCGTTAAAGACATAGGGCTGTTGAGGCAGATAGTTGATGTACTGGCGCAAAGCCTTTTTATCAATCTGATTGAGATTGACACCACCCAGACTAATCTCTCCCTGACTTGGGTCGTAAAAATTAACCATCATCTTGGCCAAGGTCGTCTTACCTGACCCTGAAATCCCCACAAAAGCCACCTTAGAGCCTTGAGGAATAGTCAAATTGATATCCGACAAGACATCTCGACCATAGCCATACTTGTAGGAAACCTGCTTGAAGTCCATATCTCCCTTCATCAAGCTCAAGTCCTCGACCGTTTTCTTCTCCTCAAACTCAGAAGCTACCAGATAAACCTCATTCAGACGGTTATTGGCAACCTGCGCTGTCTGAAGCTTGGTTTGCAGATTGATGATATTTTCCAAAGGATTGGTAAAGTAAACAAGCAAGGTATTATAGGTAATCAACTGCCCCAAACTCATCTTGCCATCCATGACCAGAACAGCCCCCATCCAGAGAATGCCGACATTGAGCAAGAGATGGGCAACTTTTTTCAAAGCCTTTTGCTGACTCTCTGCCCGACTATAGGTAAAGGATTTTTTCAGATAATCCACAAATTCCTTGTCAATCTTTTGGTAACGCTGACTTTCACTAGTCAAAGACTTGATCGTCTCAATACCATTGATATCCTCAATGATAGAAGAAGACAGAACCGCATTGGCTTCCATGGTATCCCGATTCATCTTTTCAAACGGCTTCATAAAGGCAAAAATAATCACTGTATAAATAGGAAGCGCCAATAAAGTCATGAAAAAGAGATTGGTATTTTGTGAAAATAAAACAAGGGAAATAATGACAACCGTTGACACATCTAGGAAATCGAAAGAATGGTCGAAGCCAGCGCATCGATGATACTGTTAGCATCTGTAAAACGAGACACGATTTCCCCTGTCCTGCGTGTCGCAAAGAAGGACATCGGCAGGTGAAAAACATGCTTGATATAGGACAAAATCACATCAATCGACAAGCGTTGCCCCAAAACAAGTAAGAGATACTCCTGGGCATAAGACAAGATCTGCTGGAGGATATAGACGATGACCAGCCCAATAGAAATAATTCCCAACGTCGAACGCATCTGATCTGGCACATAGGTATCAATAATAGACTGCAAATAATAAGAACCCACAATGTTAATTAAGATTACCAAGAGTGTTGCCAAAACGATATTGGTAATCAAGCCACGCTGCTTCACTAATATAGGGATAAAAGAGAGCAGGCCATTCTTTTGATCCTTATGAGGCTTGTAGTCTGGACTAGGTGCCATAAACAGAGTCACTCCTGTCCATTCTTCCGCAAAACGCTCACGTGGCAGTTTGGTCAATTTCACCCCAGGATCTGGATCGGCAATATGAATGCTGTCCTTATCCTGCCCAGTCACCACATAGTAGTGGAGCAATTTCCCTTCCTTAAGCACATGGGCAACAAAAGGAAAGGTCAAATCTGGCAAGTCAAACAAAGTCATATCCGCCTTGATTGCTCGCGTCTCAAAACCAATCTCATCTGCCACCTTGACCAAGCCCAAAGCCGTTGTCCCATCCATGGTCGTCTTGGCCAATTCTCGCAAGTGAGCCAAAGAATAATAGCTACCATAGTATCCAAAAACCATGGCTAATGAAGCTACACCGCAGTCCATCTGATCCACCTGCGGACGATAATGACGTTTCCCAAATTTCATATTCATCTCCTTTTCCTAAACTCATCTGATAACAACTATCTTACCCCAATCCCCAAACAAACTGGACTTCCTTCCCAAATGCGCCTATCTACCTCCCAACTGCACTTTTTGGATAAAGAAAATAGGCAGAACAAACGTCCTACCTACTAAAAATATGGTATGAAAGGAAATTGATTTTTTACTGATACCCTAGGCAAGCTTGGAACAAATAAATTACTGATAGTAACATTTACGACATCTATTTATTACTACAATTTCTAATGTCCCTGCTATTTCTAAGCCACCTCTGGTATGATCTATTCATGGTCATAATAGATAACACCGTTCTAAATTACGATTTTTTTAAACTCCTATGTGATGCATTTTTAAATCTTACCTTACCCATTTTTAACGTTGAATAACAAGTCATTCTTAACTGCTCACCCTACTTGCTTTTTATTGACCTTATACCCTAGATAAAAAAGTCCAAATAAAACAGGGTAAATTTCTGGATAAAATAGGGTATTGATTGGTTTTTTCAAAATCAAATACGTTGCGATGTAGATAATGAGTGATACGATAAAATATCCCTCAGCGAAGCCTAATAAAAATTGTTTCATGGTAGACTCCTATTTACCCGACAAGAGTGCTCGAGTTGTCAGAATAGCTCCACCAGTATATACAAATCCTTTAACAAAACCAACGGCAATAGGGATAAGGAGAGGTAATGCTCCCCCTTGAATTTCCTGCAAGTCTGTATCAGTCATTTTTTCAAATTTTAAAATAGATTTTTCCATAGCAATTTCTCCTTTAATTTTTACCACTTACCTGTCACATAATGATAACCTGCAATTCCCACTGCAGCAACTCCACCAGCAATTTTGGCTGCCGTCACAGGATTAGCGATTACCCAAGCTACAAGAGGAATTGCTCCCCCATCTACATTCATCAACTCTTCTTCTGTAAGAGCTACAAAGTTCTGTTCCATTTTGTCAAAATTTGTCATCTTTTTCTCCTCAATTTTTATGTTTTGTTATATCTTTAATGTTTAGCTTCTAAGCCACTTAAATAGCCAAGTTGGATAAATAGCTGAAATAATCATTTCTAATCTCCTTCCTCTTCTTCTCACTTATTTATTCGAAAAAAAATTCGAAAACGTACAACCAAATTAAATTTTATTTAAAAAATAATTTAGTAAACCACGGATAAAAAATTAGTAGATACATGAACTAGGCTCCTCTCTTTTTCGTCTCACTTATTTATTCGAAAAAAATAATTCGAAAATATACAATTAGTTAAATTTTTATTTGAAAAAAATAATTTAATGAACCATGGATAAAAAAACCAGTCATATATATAAATATTCTTCCTTATCTATCTATTCGTAATTCCAACTAAAAGTTCTAAATTTTTTATTTTTCTTGACAATAAAAAGCAACACGACTTGCATGTTGCTTCTTGCTATTCTTTACTTTTAACGACTTCTACCACATCTCCTACACTTTGGAGTTGATCAATTTCTTCATCGCTGATTTCGATATTAAATTCATCTTCCAGTGTCAAGATAAACTCCATCAAGTCAACTGAGTCAGCATCCAAATCGTCTTTCAGACTCAAGGATTCTGTTACGACAAAGTCCTCTCCCTGTCGCTCTTGGATAATGGTCACAATACGGTCAAAAATTTCTTTTTCTGTCATCTTTTTTTTATTCTCCTGAAAATTCACGCGCAGTCTGGGCAACTACGTCTGTTTCTAGCATGGTACGGATCTGACGAATCGTACTATAAACAGCCCTGGCATCGCTTGAGCCATGAGTCTTGACAACAGGTGCCTTGACACCAAACAAGACTGCTCCACCAACATCTGAATAATTGAGCTGTTTTTTCAAACCTCTGAGACTGTCCTTGAGAAGGAGGGCGCCTAGTTTCGCTCGAAGACCACCACCTGTAATAGCGCTCTTGAGCAAACCCATGATTCCCATGGCTGTACCTTCGATGGATTTGAGGACAGCGTTTCCCGTGAAACCATCTGCCACAACAACATCCGCAACGCCATTCATCAAATCACGCGCTTCCACGTTTCCGATAAAGTTTAAACTTTCATCAGCCACCAGTAATTCATAAGTTTCCTTACGAAGCGGGTCGCCCTTACTACTCTCTGTCCCGTTGTTAAGCAAGCCAACACGTGGTTGCGCAATGCCACGGACATTTTTAGCATAGAAGGAACCTAGAACTGCGTATTGATGGAGGTGCTGGGCTGTATTTTCCGCATTAGCACCGAGGTCTAACATGTCAAAACCTTTTCCATCTACAGTTGGCAAGGTAGACATGAGTCCAGGACGGTCGATATTCTTGATACGACCCACGATGAAGAATCCTGCTGCCAACAAAGCACCTGTATTCCCAGCTGATAAGACAGCATCTGCTTCCCCGTCTTTGACAGCCTTGGCCGCCAAGACCATACTGGCATTTTTCTTCTTCCGAATAGCTCTCGTAGGTTCATCGTCTGAATAAATCTTCTCATCCGTATGGATAATGCTGACGCGCTCTGTCGCTGTCAGATATTGCTTGATTTTTGCTTCATCTCCGTAGAGTTGAACCTCGATATCTGAAAAGTCAGCTAAGGCTTGATTGACGCCCTCAACGATGGCCTGGGGTGCGTAATCGCCCCCCATGGCATCTACTGCGATTTTTTTCATTTGTTTTCCTCTTTTAGTAATTGTCCCCAGTCTGCTAGGGAATCAATAAATTTCTTTGATTTTAGGTGAATCCCAACGTACTCTTCGTAGAGTTGATCCATAAATTGGCGTAAGTCTTGCTTGATTTTGGGCTTGAGCGAAATGGTCTCCAAGGTCTCAAAATCAATGGCTTGAAACTGATTGAGCAGATAAGGGATATTGGGATTTAGATGGCAACGTCTCTCGTCCTCATGATAATGGTCTGGACAGAGGCAGGCTCCATATTTGAAAGAAAAGTCAAAAGCCTGACCGACCCGATGGCAAAAGACACACTCATTAAAATTGAGGCTGATCCCAAATCTAGTCAAGATTTGAATTTCAAAAATATTGGTCAAAACTTGATAATCCAAGCCAGCTTCCATCAACTCCAAAGTCTTTTGCAAAAAAGCAAACAAGGGAGCATCCTGCTGATTATCCTGCAAACTAGCATCAGCAAGAGCCGCTACGTAGGTCGCATAGGCCATGACAAAGAGATCACTATTAATCTTGGGAAAAGTCATCACCTCATGATAGTCCTCGATGTAGCTAAGCCCGTCATCATTGATTCGCAAGAGAAATCGTGCCAGCACCAAGGGCTGAATTACCGGAGTCAGTTTGGACTGGCCAGCGTGCTTGACAAAAAACATGCGTTTGCCAGCCTGCTCTGTAAAAATTTTGACTAGCTTGTCATCCTCACGAAATTGCGATTGTAGAGCACCAAGCCTTGACTCGTGATAGACTGAATCATGCTTCTCTCATGTACTCCTCAAGTCGTTTCATGGCTTCTTTGATAGTCTCCATGCTAGCCGCATAAGACAGACGAACATAACCTTCTCCATAACGCCCAAAGGCAGCACCAGGGATAAAGGCAACGGCCTTCTTCTGAGCAAAATCTTTCAGAAAAGCAAAAGAATCTTGATTATATCCTGCTGGAATCTTAGCAAAGATATAGAAGGCCCCGTCTGGTTTGATAATCTCAAAACCAAGAGCAGTCATCTTTTCGATGATATAATCTCGACGCTGGATGTATTCCTTCTTCATAGGTTCCGCATCATTTTTACCAGCCGTCAAGGCTTCTATCGCAGCATGTTGCGCCATGGTATTTGCGGCAGTAACCAAGTACTGGTGACTCTTAATCAACTGGGCTGTGAAGACAGCAGGAGCGAAAATCAGACCCAAACGCCAACCTGTCATAGCATGCGATTTAGATAAACCATTGATAATAATAGCCTGATCTCTCAACATAGTTCCCAGAGATACATGGGCTTCGCCTGTATAGATCAATTCTGAGTAAACCTCATCACAGACAACGAAAATCTCATACTTGCGTAAAACAGCTGCCAAGGCTTCCAACTGCTCCCGACTATAGGTAATGCCTGTCGGATTAGCCGGATAGTTGAGAATAACTGCTTTGAGCTTGTCTCCTTGCTCCAAAATAGCCTTTTCTAACATCTCTGGAGTCAAGACAAACCCATTTTCAGTCGTGTCAATCTCGACAATCTCTGCCCCAACTAGATTGACAATCGGTTCATAACCTGGATAGGCAGGAGCTGGCAAGAGCACCTTGTCTCCCTCTTCCAAAATAGCTGTCAGAGTTGCAGATAAGGCCTCTGTCGCCCCAATTGTAACCAAGATTTCATTCTCAGGAGCATAGTCCAGTTGGTACTTTTCCTTAACAAAATCACTGGCCGCCTGACGTAAAGTCAGCAGACCACTCATCCCTGTATAGTAGGATTGGTTCTGGTCAATCGCTCGCTTAGCCGCCTCCTTGACATGGTCTGGCGTTGTAAAATCAGGTTCCCCCAAGGTCAAACGCAAGACCCCAGGAATCTCCGAAATAGCCTGGTCAAACTGACGAATCAACGAAACTTGAATCTTATCTAACTGTTTATTAAAGCGCTTAGTTAAATCCATAGATACCTCCTGCTGTCAAAACGTATCTCTATTATACTACAAAAGCCCCCCGACCGCAAAAATACATTAGAGAATGGCTTTCCACTTTCTATTTTACTTTTCCTGTTTACAGGTCTATAATGGTAACAGATTCTATTTGGAGGTTTTTATGTCATTTCTATCAAAAAATGGAGCAGGCATCTTGGCCTGCCTTCTCATTTCCATCCTATCTTGGTACTTAGGAGGATTCTTCCCTGTGATTGGCGCGCCCGTTTTTGCCATTTTCATAGGCATGCTTCTCCATCCCTTTCTCTCACCCTATAAACAACTGGATGCTGGATTGACCTTTAGTTCCAAGAAATTGCTCCAGTATGCCGTTATCTTGCTTGGCTTTGGTCTCAATATCTCGCAAGTCTTCGCAGTTGGGCAATCTTCGCTCCCTGTCATCCTGTCCACCATTTCAATAGCCTTGATTATTGCCTACCTCTTCCAGCGCTTATTTGCACTGGATACAAAATTGGCTACCTTAATTGGAGTAGGATCTTCGATCTGCGGTGGTTCGGCCATTGCTGCGACAGCGCCTGTTATTCACGCCAAGGAAAAGGAAGTAGCCCAAGCCATCTCCGTTATCTTTCTTCAATGTCTTGGCTGCACTCATCTTTCCAACTCTAGGCACCTGGCTTCACTTATCAAATGAAGGCTTCGCCCTCTTTGCAGGAACTGCGGTCAATGATACTTCCTCTGTAACAGCTACAGCCAGCGCCTGGGACAGCCTCTACCGGACCAATACCCTCGAATCCGCAACCATTGTCAAACTCACACGAACCTTAGCTATTATCCCCATTACTCTCTTTCTCTCCTATTGGCAAAGTCGCCAACAAAAAAATAAACAAGGCCTGCAACTGAAAAAAGTCTTCCCACTTTTTATCCTTTACTTTATCCTTGCATCGCTCCTAACCACCCTACTGACCTCTCTCGGTGTGTCCAGTAGTTTCTTTACCCCACTCAAACAACTCTCCAAATTCTTCATTATCATGGCCATGAGTGCCATCGGTCTCAAAACAAATCTGGTCGCTATGGTCAAATCCAGTGGAAAATCCATTGTTCTCGGAGCCGTCTGCTGGATTTCCATCATCCTCACCAGCCTCGGTATGCAGACCCTTATAGGCATTTTCTAACACAAAAGGTAGCCCACCAGCTACCTTTTCTTATACTTCCTCAATCAAGCGAGTATGTTCTCTCTTGATGCAACGATTCATCACGATGTCCTCGCATCCACCAGCACACAAGATTTCTTCCGTCTCTAGACTTTCAAGTCCCAGCTGTGCCCAAAAAATCTTGGCATCAGCCTTGAGAAAATCACGCGCCACATCGGGCAGAAACTCACTGCGACGGTAAATATTAACAATATCTACAGGAAAAGGAATCTCAGTGAGGCTGGCATAAGCCTTTTCACCTAAGATTTCGCCACCTGCCGCCTTAGGATTGACTGGGATAATTTTATAACCCCGAGCCTGCATTTCCTTAGTCACTCGATTGCTGGTTGTTTCCTCGCGGTCAGACAAACCCACCACAGCAAGGGTTTTACTCGTTGCTAGATACTGACGAATCACGCCATCACTTGGATTGATAAATTCTTGACTCATAGAAATCCTCCTTTTTCATCAGTATAGCACATTTTGAAAAGGCTTGCAGAATTTGGCTATAAAAAGCTCCTAACAGTTCACTTCTGCTAGGAGTATGTTCTATTTTAAGTGAAAACTTAAATCTTTTTCTCAATACTGAAAAGTGGAGAAAGTGGGCGTTTTTCATGGATACGTACGATAGCATCTCCCAAGAGATGAGCAATCGAAATCTGTTCAATCTTGTCAATCAAACGCTCTTCTGGCAGATAGATGGTATCCAAAACAACCAATTTCTTAATAGCTGATTTTTGGATATTGTCCATAGCTGGACCAGATAGAACTGGGTGCGTACAGCTTGCATAGACTTCAACAGCACCAGCTTCCGCAAGGGCATCTGCTGCGTGACAAATCGTTCCAGCTGTATCAATCATATCATCAATCAATATACAAGTCTTGCCTTCGACCTTACCGATGATGTTCATGACTTCACTGGTATTCATCTTATCAACGCTACGACGTTTATCAATAATAGCGATAGATGTCTTCAAAAATTCTGCCAACTTACGAGCACGAGTCACCCCTCCATGGTCTGGACTGACAACCACATAGTCAGAACCAACCATGCCACGACGCTCAAAATAATCCGCAATCAGAGGAGCTCCCATCAAATGATCCACAGGAATATCAAAGAATCCTTGAATCTGCGCAGCATGCAAGTCGATTGTCAATAAACGATCCACTCCAGCTACTTCAAGCATATTTGCGACAAGTTTTGAAGTGATTGGCTCACGCGCTCTCGCCTTTCTATCCTGACGTGCATACCCATAGTAAGGCATGACAACATTGACAGATTCTGCACTCGCACGCTTCAAAGCATCTACCATAATCAAAATTTCAAGCAGATTGTCATTTACAGGTGAGCTAGTTGATTGTAGGATAAAGACGTGTTTCCCACGGATTGATTCTTCGATGTTGACCTGAATCTCTCCATCTGAAAATTGGCGAACACTTGATTTCCCCAACTCTATCCCAATCTCCTGCGCCACACGTTTTGCCAATTCTTGATTAGAAGAAAGGGCAAACAGCTTTAAATCAGAAAAAGACATGATTTCCTCCGGTATATATGTATCGCTTGTGCTTTTCACAAGATTTTTCTATCTACCATTGTAGCGCTTTTTGCACTATTTTTCAATCAAAAATAAAAGAAGGGCACCATATTTGTGCCCTTGCATCATTCTTTTGAAAAGTATTCTAGTTCATCAACCCATCGTTCTTCTCAACAAAGCGATAAGCCTGATAAAAACCATAAAGAGCAATAGCCGTAACCACTGGAATCGCTAAGGGCAACTCTGTCTCCAACTCCACAAAAGGAGAATTAAACAGGAAGTGAGTTCCCAAGGCTAAACCTAGGAAAATAAGCCCCTCTTTCTTGCCAGTCTTCTGTCCTTTATAGGCTCTGTAAAGCAAGTAAACACCTACTACAGCCAGACCTGAAAAAGTCCAGTGAGAGGCAATGCCTGAGATGATACGCTCTAAAATTCTCGAAATGGTAAAGTCAAATCCCTCTGGCAAATCTGTACGAATGTAGCCAATATCCTCAATCATTTGGAATCCCAAACCGGAAGCAATGCCTAGTAAAAACAAAGATTTTAATTTTCGGACAGGAATCAAAGCTAAAACAAAGACAAGTGGCAACAATTTCAAGGGTTCTTCTACCAAAGGAGCCACAATAGCACTTTCAAAGGCATTTAAAAATGTACTATCTGGGAAAAGAACGCCCAGCAAATCATGGATATAGGTATTCGCAAAGCTAGACAACCAGCCTGAAAGGAACATCCCACCCAATAAAGACAAAATCAAGGCTTTCTTTGGCAATTCCCATTTTTTCCCAATACGGAAAAGGAAATAAAGAGCTGGAATCATGTAAAAGAGAGCTAGAAAGATAGAAACTCCCATTAGTCCATATTCCGCACCTGACATAGAACCGTCCGTATAGTAGATGGTTTCATACTGTAAACCAATACATAGCAATAAAATAAAAATAAATAAAATACTGTTTTTCTTCATACACTTTCTTTCTAAATGAAATATTTATAATTCTACGACTGTCATCCTTCCTGTATCCACATCGTAAACCGCACCTGAAATAACAACATCATCTGGGATTAGAGGAGTTTCCTGTAGCAATCTCATATCCTCACGAACACTTTCATCAATGTCTTGAAAAGGCAAAAAGTCCCTGTCAGAAACATCCACTCCTAGTTCTTTTTTCAAATACTCCTGAAAAGGACCATTTTCAAATGTCTGTGCACCACAGTCTGTATGATGGAGCACCACAATTTCCCTTGTCCTCATTTGTTGCTGGGAAATCACAAGCGAGCGAATCATATCATCTGTCACTCGCCCTCCAGCATTCCGCAAAATATGAGCATCTCCCAGAGCCAACCCAAGAGCTGGCGCAACGTGTAAACGCGAGTCCATACAAGTTACGATTGCAACCTTGGTCTTTGGTTTGATTGATAAATGAAGATCTCCATGCAGTTCTACATAGGCTTGATTGGCTTTTAAAAAATTTTCAAAATAGGACATGACAACTCACTTTCTAGTCTATCAGATAATTTGAACACCAAATTATTTATATCCTATCTTACCATCTTTTCTTTGTCTTGTCAGTTGTCAACCTTCATATAAAAAAACTGGGACAGAGACATCCAGCTTCTAGCTTGGGCTTCTGTCCTAGTTTTATTTTTATGAACCTTTTTGGATATACTTATTGAGCGATCCTGCAAAGCTCTGAAGATTGAGACTTTGTACGTAGACCTCACCAGTTCCTCGGAAGGTATTCACCACTCCTTCGCCTGTACCAATAGACTGCCAGAAGCTATTTTCTAAGTGGATATTATAGTCCAAAGATTGACTCCAAGCCACCACATGGGCATTGTCAATGGTTATTTCTTGGTTTTGTAGCTCAATTTTTCTTGATAGATCCAAAAGCATTGGCCAAAGAGTTCCCTGGCCTTGGGTAGTCATCACAAAGAGACCGCCTTGCCCTCCGAACAGAGCTTTTACCAATAGACTGACTCTCCATAGTATAGGAAGCTGTACCATCAAGAGCTAGAAAAGCCCCATCATTCAGTCGATATTGTTTTTCACCTAGTTCAAGAGCAATTACTTGCCCAGGAGTATCTGGTGCTAGAGCAAGGTTCCCGTTATCAGACTCTGCTACAGCTTGAGTAATGAAGGTGCTTTCACCAGAAACCATTGAACGTCCTACAGCTTTAACAAAACGTCCCAAACCTGAACCGCTAGCATTGAGCTGGGTATTGAGACTTACGTTAGGCGTGTGGTAAACCATACTACCTCGCTGGATATAGACGGTTTCTCCTTGATTGAGTGACAACTCTACCAAAGGAAATTGCATATGACTGTCCATAGAAAATTTCATAAGAAATTCCTCCTTGTTTTAATAAATGTTAGCAATAAAATAATTAGTCATCTAAAGCTGACCATAACTATTAGGAGAATACCTTTTTCAAGACTTCCTGAATCGTTGTCACTCCAATGACCTGAATTTCCTTAGGCGGAGTGATTCCTGTCAAGGAATTTTTGGGTACATAAATCTTAGTAAATCCCAGTTTAGCAGCTTCGTTGATGCGTTGCTCGATACGATTCACACGCCGAATCTCTCCTGTCAAGCCCAGTTCTCCCACAAAACATTCCTGAGGGTTGGTTGGCTTGTCTTTATAGCTCGAAGCAATGGCAACTGCAACAGCTAAGTCAATGGCAGGTTCATCCAATTTGACACCGCCAGCTGATTTGAGATAGGCATCCTGATTTTGAAGCAAGAGACCTGCCCGTTTTTCCAAAACAGCCATAATCAAGCTAGCACGATTGAAGTCAAGGCCTGTTGTCGTACGCTTAGCATTTCCAAACATGGTCGGTGTCACCAAGGCCTGTACTTCAGCAAGAATTGGACGGGTCCCTTCCATGGTCACTACTATGGACGAACCAGTCGCACCGTCTAAACGCTCTTCTAAGAAAACTTGACTAGGATTAAGGACCTCAACCAAACCGCCTGACTGCATCTCAAAAATCCCAATTTCATTGGTAGAACCAAAACGGTTTTTGACCGCTCTTAAAATACGAAAGGTATGGTGGCGCTCCCCTTCAAAGTAAAGCACCGTATCCACCATATGCTCTAGCATACGAGGACCAGCCAAGGTTCCTTCCTTGGTCACATGGCCTACGATAAAGATAGCAATGTTATTGGTCTTGGCCAACTGCATGAGCTCAGCAGTCACCTCACGCACCTGAGAAACAGACCCCTGCACCCCTGAAATCTCAGGAGACATAATCGTCTGAATGGAATCAATAATGAGGAAATCTGGCTGGATTCTCTCTACCTCTGCTCGAACACTCTGCATATTGGTCTCTGCATAGAGATAAAACTCGCTATCAATATCACCCAAACGCTCTGCACGTAGTTTAATCTGCTGGGTAGACTCCTCCCCACTGACGTAGAGAACCGTTCCCACTTGAGACAACTGGGTTGAGACTTGTAAGAGAAGGGTTGATTTCCCAATCCCAGGATCCCCACCTATGAGGACGAGACTTCCTGGTACCACTCCGCCTCCAAGTACACGGTTGAATTCCTCCATTTCCGTCTTGGTTCGATTGACATTGATGGAAGTCACCTCAGATAGTTTCATGGGCTTGGTTTTCTCACCTGTCAAGGACACACGCGCATTCTTTACCTCGGCAACCTCAACCTCTTCTACAAAAGAAGACCAAGACCCACAGTTAGGACAACGTCCCAGATATTTAGGGGAATTATACCCACAATTTTGACATACAAATGTCGCTTTTTTCTTTGCGATGATAAACCTCTTTCTATATCTCTAACTCATACTCAATCACTTGGCAAAAATCAATCTTCTCATTTGGTACAAACTGGCGCATGAGCATGTTGTGAGTTACCACTACCACAGTCTGGTGTTCTCGATACTTAGACATACATTCTAGAAAACGAGACTTCATTTCCGTAGCTGTCTCATATTGAATAGGACTATTAGGAAGTAACTCCCCTTTATTTTCTAGAAACATAGTACGAGCTTTTTCAAAATTATCTGTGCCACTTTCATAGACCTGCCATTCATGTAATAAAGGCTCCACTCTCAAAGGAAGTCCCGTAGCACAAGCCACATAAGAAGCCGTTTCTAAAGCTCTTGTGACTGCAGAAGATACGATTATTTCTGCTGAAGAGAGGAAAGGATTTTTGCTCAGTTCCTGGGCTTGCTGTCGTCCCTTCTCAGACAAAGATGCCAAATCTATCCCAAATCCCGTATAAGAACGCTCCTCTAACTCACGGTAATCTGGCTCCCCGTGACGTACAAAGATAATCTTCATTCTAGTGCCCTGTCGATCCAAATCCACCAGTCCGCACGCCGTCTGCCGCATCTCCATCTGCAATTAAGAAAGGAGCAAAGACAGCCTGGACAACACGTTCTCCAACTTCAAGAACAACTTCTTGATCTGTGATATTCTTCATCTGCGCAAATATGCCCCTCATTCCCAGGATTTCCATAATAATCCCCATCAATGACCCCAACTGAATTAATTAAAACCAAACCCTTCTTACGAGGGTTTGAAGAACGATCATATAGGTAGAGAACCTCAGTCGGTTGCATATAAGCCTTAACTCCTGTCGGAACCAAGACAATCTCTCCTGGAGCAATAACCGTACGCACAGCAACCTTTAAGTCGTAACCAGCTGCATGCGCTGTCTCACGCTTGGGCAATAAATTTTCATCTGTAAAAGTAGAAACCAATTCAAAACCACGAATTTTCATCATCTTCTCTTTTCTATTATCATTTATTCTAGATTATTCTATCTTATTTATTCGGAAAAAGCACGAAAAAAAGAGCACACAATTCAAATCGCTTAGGGCTGCTGGATTCCTCCCCTGACCCGCTTCACGCAGAACTGTTGCTCCACTATTTATTATATCACATTCCTATTCATTTTAAAAGCAAAATTATTTTTTCCGTCTATTTCTAAAAAAGTCCTGCATAATAGCTGCGCATTCATCTTCCAAAATTCCCGTTTCAACCTCCACACGATGATTGAGACGCTCATCTGTCAAGATATCGTACAAACTCCCAGCAGCGCCAAATTTCTGGTTTTTAGCCCCATAGACCACGTTTGGAATACGGGCAAGCCCAATCGCTCCACTGCACATGACACACGGCTCAATAGTCACAAACAGCGTGCAATCAAGCAAGCGCCAGCTCTCCTCACTCAGGTTCGCATTCTCTATAGCCATAATCTCCGCATGCATAACCGCTCGTTGCAACTCCTCACGCGCATTATGCCCACGGCCAATGATTTCTCCGTCCTTGACAATCACACAACCAATTGGAATTTCATCGTGTTCAAGAGCAATCTCAGCCTCTCTCAAAGCTTCCCTCATAAAGACTTCTTTTTCTTCAACTGTATAGTTCATCAATTTCCCTTTTCCTACTTATCGATTTTATTATTATATCATGATTCCCAATACAAAAAAAGCCACCGAATGCGGTGACTTTATAGGGAGATTATTATGAAAAAGAAAAGTTTAGGATATTTGTTACAACAAGTTAGGAGGTCTTCTTGTAACTGTCTATAGTATACCCGACCTATCTTAAACAAATCTTAAAAATCTCTTAGGACCAAACACTTTCTAAAATATTTGTTTGTTCACGACCAGGACCTACTGAGAAAGTAGAAATACGAACGCCAACCAATTCACTCACACGACGAACGTAGTTACGCGCATTCTCAGGAAGATCTTCCAAATTACGAACTCCAGTAATATCTTCTGACCAACCTGGTAACTCTTCATAGATAGGCTTGCAACGTTTCAATTGCTCAAGACTAGCTGGATAGTAGTCAATACGTTGACCATCAAGATCATAGGCCACGCAGATTTTCACAGTATCTAAACCACTCAAAACATCGATAGAGTTCAATGAAAGGTTAGTGATACCAGAAACACGACGACTATGGCGCATCACAACTGAGTCAAACCAACCCACACGACGTGGACGACCAGTTGTTGTACCATATTCATGACCAACTTCACGGATACGTTCTCCCACTTCATCAAACAACTCAGTTGGGAAAGGACCGTCTCCTACACGACTGGTATAGGCTTTACATACACCAACAACCTTGTCAATCTTACTTGGACCAACACCAGAACCAATGGTCACACCACCAGCCACAGGGTTTGATGACGTAACAAATGGATAGGTACCTTGGTCGATATCTAGCATAACACCTTGTGCACCTTCAAAAAGCACACGTTTACCGTTATCAAGCGCATCATTCAAAATAACAGATGTATCTGTCACATACTTCTTGATTTGTTGACCATATTCGTAATACTCTTCAAAAATATCATCGAAAGCAATCGCTTTACTGTCATACAATTTTTCAAAAAGACGATTCTTTTCAGCAAGGTTACGTTCTAAACGCTCACGGAAAATATCTTTATCCAAAAGATCGGCGATACGAATCCCAACACGAGCAGCCTTGTCCATATAAGCTGGACCAATTCCCTTAATTGTAGTACCAATCTTATTGTCGCCCTTAGCTTCTTCTTGCAAGCGATCCAACTCGATATGGTATGGCAAAATGACATGCGCGCGATCAGAAATACGCAAATTATCAGTTGTAACGCCTTCCTCATGAAGATAGCTCAACTCTTTTACAAGAGATTTAGGATTTACAACCATACCGTTCCCAATAACAGAGATTTTTTCAGGGAAGAAATCCCAGATGGAATCAAGTGCAACTTAAATTTCTTACCATCGATCACAATCGTGTGACCTGCATTATCACCACCTTGGTAACGTGCAATCACTTCTGCATTCGCTGAAAGGAAGTCTGTAATCTTCCCTTTACCTTCATCACCCCATTGGGTACCTACAACAACAACTGAAGTCATAATCTTGTCTGAGCCCTCAGGCTCTTCCTTTCTCACATACATGGCAGGACTCTCACCTGCAATTATATCTTACAATTTATTATAAGAAAAAATCGCCTTTTTATCAAGAAGAAACAATAGAAAGATTTGCTATTTCCAACTATTAAAAAATATTATAGAAAAATTAACAGCTATTTATCATAATTGTTCCGTAAAAGAGTAAATTCGTTCGGGAATTCACTCGTGCTGTCTCAACAAGAAATAAAACCTCGATTCATTATCATCTTTTCAAGATACAAACGATAAGCAACTCGGTAATGGTAAACGATAAAATCCCTACGACACCCAATTCCATATCTAACTAAATAATAAATCAAAAATTTAAAATGAAAATGTTCCCAATCAAAATTATCACCAAATACAGTACCATACTCTTCTTCAATATTTCTATAAAAATCCGCCATCTGCTCATAAATTTTTTGTAGCATAAATATATACTCCTTTTCTTTTTATAAGCTTATTCTAACAAAAAATTTAAAACATTAAGTGTCAATTCCTGAATTGTTAAAATACCAGCCTCAACAAGATAAAAAATAGGAAAAGTTGACAGAATAGAAACAAATTTACTACCTGAATTTCAAAGGATTAAAGTCCTAAAAAGACCGCCTTAAAACTTTTGGGTAAACCCTATTATAGCTATAATATTTTTATATAGATATTGTGGATCTGATTTTATAGTATAAAAAATTCAAACAAGAATCCTTCTTAGAAAATGCCGTTTTAAGTACTATCATTGCTCAAAAATAGCGGTATCCGAGATCTCCCTTTTCAAGAAGAATCACCAAATCCCTCGTATTATCAATCAAAAGATTGCTCAGAAGCTGATTGAAAAAACTTCTATGACCGACATTGTCCATCAGCTTTCCATCTCAACTTCAACTGTCATCCGCAAGCTCAATGACTTTCACTTTAAGCATGATTTTTCTCATCTTCCTGAGATTATGACCTGGGACGAATATGCCTTTAGCAAGGGAAAGATGAGTTTTATTTCGCAAGATTTTGAAAAGCTCAATATCATCACTGTTCTTGAAGGTAGAACACAAACTATCATCCGATCTACGATAGAGCCGTTCGTTGTCAGGTGAAAATCATTACTATGGATATGTTGAGTCCCTACTATACTATGACTTGGCTAAACAGCTTCGCTTTCTAATTTCTAGAGCTCAGAGCTGAAACAGTCTCCTCAGACTGTTTCACTCCCGTAAATATCTAAAAATCGTTCTTGATTGATTTTCGCTACATTATGCAACATCTAAGCCGTGCTATGAGTCGTGTGCGTGTCCAAATTATGAATCATTTGGATTAAAAGCCTCATGAATACAAGGCTATCAAGCGCTACTGGAGACTCATCCAACAGGATAGTCGTAAACCCAGCGATAAGCGTTTTTATCGCTCTGAATATCAAAAAAACAGAAAGGACGAAATGTGTCCTTTCTAGATTTTAGCTTTTCTTCAACCCACTACAGTTGACAAAGAGCAGGTTTTCATAGCATTGAAACAGTCTAAACTATGAAGTAATCGAATAGAAGTCTAGTGACGCGAGATAGATTATAAATCACATAACAAAAAAAGAGGACTAAACCTCCTTTAATTAACTACTCCGCCAGTAGGACTCGAACCTACGACATCATGATTAACAGTCATGCGCTACTACCAACTGAGCTATGGCGGATTAAAGCTAAGCGACTTCCATATCTCACAGGGGGCAACCCCCAACTACTTCCGGCGTTCTAGGGCTTAACTTCTGTGTTCGGCATGGGTACAGGTGTATCTCCTAGGCTATCGTCACTTAACTCTGAGTAATACCTACTCAAAATTGAATATCTATTCAAACCAAGAAAACCTTCGCTTTCATATTCTCAGTTACTTTGGATAAGTCCTCGAGCTATTAGTATTAGTCCGCTACATGTGTCGCCACACTTCCACTTCTAACCTATCTACCTGATCATCTCTCAGGGCTCTTACTGATATAAAATCATGGGAAATCTCATCTTGAGGTGGGTTTCACACTTAGATGCTTTCAGCGTTTATCCCTTCCCTACATAGCTACCCAGCGATGCCTTTGGCAAGACAACTGGTACACCAGCGGTAAGTCCACTCTGGTCCTCTCGTACTAGGAGCAGATCCTCTCAAATTTCCTACGCCCGCGACGGATAGGGGACCGAACTGTCTCACGACGTTCTGAACCCAGCTCGCGTGCCGCTTTAATGGGCGAACAGCCCAACCCTTGGGACCGACTACAGCCCCAGGATGCGACGAGCCGACATCGAGGTGCCAAACCTCCCCGTCGATGTGAACTCTTGGGGGAGATAAGCCTGTTATCCCCAGGGTAGCTTTTATCCGTTGAGCGATGGCCCTTCCATACGGAACCACCGGATCACTAAGCCCGACTTTCGTCCCTGCTCGAGTTGTAGCTCTCGCAGTCAAGCTCCCTTATACCTTTACACTCTGCGAATGATTTCCAACCATTCTGAGGGGAACCTTTGGGCGCCTCCGTTACCTTTTAGGAGGCGACCGCCCCAGTCAAACTGCCCGTCAGACACTGTCTCCGATAGGGATCACCTATCTGGGTTAGAGTGGCCATAACACAAGGGTAGTATCCCAACAACGTCTCCTTCGAAACTGGCGTCCCGATATCATAGACTCCTACCTATCCTGTACATGTGGTACAGACACTCAATATCAAACTGCAGTAAAGCTCCATGGGGTCTTTCCGTCCTGTCGCGGGTAACCTGCATCTTCACAGGTACTAAAATTTCACCGAGTCTCTCGTTGAGACAGTGCCCAAATCATTACGCCTTTCGTGCGGGTCGGAACTTACCCGACAAGGAATTTCGCTACCTTAGGACCGTTATAGTTACGGCCGCCGTTTACTGGGGCTTCAATTCATACCTTCGCTTGCGCTAAGCACTCCTCTTAACCTTCCAGCACCGGGCAGGCGTCACCCCCTATACATCATCTTACGATTTAGCAGAGAGCTGTGTTTTTTTGATAAACAGTTGCTTGGGCCTATTCACTGCGGCTGACTTAAAGTCAGCACCCCTTCTCCCGAAGTTACGGGGGTCATTTTGCCGAGTTCCTTAACGAGAGTTCTCTCGCTCACCTGAGGGCTACTCGCCTCGACTACCTGTGTCGGTTTGCGGTACGGGTAGAGTATGTTTAAACGCTAGAAGCTTTTCTTGGCAGTGTGACGTCACTAACTTCGCTACTAAACTTCGCTCCCCATCACAGCTCAATGTTACAGATATAAGCATTTGACTCATATCACACCTCACTGCTTAGACAGACTCTTCCAATCGTCTGCTTTAGTTAGCCTACTGCGTCCCTCCATCACTACATACTCTAGTACAGGAATATCAACCTGTTGTCCATCGGATACACCTTTCGGTCTCTCCTTAGGTCCCGACTAACCCAGGGCGGACGAGCCTTCCCCTGGAAACCTTAGTCTTACGGTGGACAGGATTCTCACCTGTCTTTCGCTACTCATACCGGCATTCTCACTTCTATGCGTTCCAGCACTCCTCACGGTACACCTTCTTCACACATAGAACGCTCTCCTACCATACCTATAAAGGTATCCACAGCTTCAGTAAATTGTTTTAGCCCCGGTACATTTTTCGGCGCAGGGTCACTCGACTAGTGAGCTATTACGCACTCTTTGAATGAATAGCTGCTTCTAAGCTAACATCCTAGTTGTCTGTGCAACCCCACATCCTTTTCCACTTAACAATTATTTTGGGACCTTAGCTGGTGGTCTGGGCTGTTTCCCTTTCGACTACGGATCTTAGCACTCGCAGTCTGACTGCCGACCATAATTCATTGGCATTCGGAGTTTATCTGAGATTGGTAATCCGGGATGGACCCCTCACCCAAACAGTGCTCTACCTCCAAGAATCTCTAATGTCGACGCTAGCCCTAAAAGCTATTTCGGAGAGAACCAGCTATCTCCAAGTTCGTTTGGAATTTCTCCGCTACCCACAAGTCATCCAAGCACTTTTCAACGTGCCCTGGTTCGGTCCTCCAGTGCGTCTTACCGCACCTTCAACCTGCTCATGGGTAGGTCACATGGTTTCGGGTCTACGTCATGATACTAAGGCGCCCTATTCAGACTCGGTTTCCCTACGGCTCCGTCTCTTCAACTTAACCTCGCATCATAACGTAACTCGCCGGTTCATTCTACAAAAGGCACGCTCTCACCCATTAACGGGCTCGAACTTGTTGTAGGCACACGGTTTCAGGTTCTATTTCACTCCCCTCCCGGGGTGCTTTTCACCTTTCCCTCACGGTACTGGTTCACTATCGGTCACTAGGGAGTATTTAGGGGTTGGGAGATGGTCCTCCCAGATTCCGACGGGATTTCGCGTGTCCCGCCGTACTCAGGATACTGCTAGGTACAAAGACTATTTTAAATACGAGGCTATTACTCTCTTTGGCTGATCTTCCCAAATCATTCTTCTATAATCTTTGAGTCCACATTGCAGTCCTACAACCCCGAAGAGTAAACTCTTCGGTTTGCCCTTCCTGCCGTTTCGCTCGCCGCTACTAAGGCAATCGCTTTTTGCTTTCTCTTCCTGCAGCTACTTAGATGTTTCAGTTCACTGCGTCTTCCTCCTCACATCCTTAACAGATGCGGGTAACAGGTAGTACCTGTTGGGTTCCCCATTCGGAAATCCCTGGATCATCGCTTGCCCTACAGCTACCCAAGGCATATCGTCGTTTGTCACGTCCTTCTTCGGCTCCTAGTGCCAAGGCATCCACCGTGCGCCCTTATTAACTTAACCTTATTTTTCTGACCTTTCAGTCATAAACTCTTATTAATACTACAGCGTTTTCGGTTTATTTTTCTTGTTACTATTTGATATAGATATTCAATTTTTCAATGTGCATTACTTGGTGATCTCTCACCAATGGAGCCTAGCGGGATCGAACCGCTGACCTCCTGCGTGCAAAGCAGGCGCTCTCCCAGCTGAGCTAAGGCCCCACAAGACCTCTCAAGACTAAACAAGACCAATGCGCAGTTCCTTTTCCTTAGAAAGGAGGTGATCCAGCCGCACCTTCCGATACGGCTACCTTGTTACGACTTCACCCCAATCATCTATCCCACCTTAGGCGGCTGGCTCCTTACGGTTACCTCACCGACTTCGGGTGTTACAAACTCTCGTGGTGTGACGGGCGGTGTGTACAAGGCCCGGGAACGTATTCACCGCGGCGTGCTGATCCGCGATTACTAGCGATTCCGACTTCATGTAGGCGAGTTGCGAGCCTACAATCCGAACTGAGACTGGCTTTAAGAGATTAGCTTGCCGTCACCGGCTTGCGACTCGTTGTACCAGCCATTGTAGCACGTGTGTAGCCCAGGTCATAAGGGGCATGATGATTTGACGTCATCCCCACCTTCCTCCGGTTTATTACCGGCAGTCTCGCTAGAGTGCCCAACTGAATGATGGCAACTAACAATAGGGGTTGCGCTCGTTGCGGGACTTAACCCAACATCTCACGACACGAGCTGACGACAACCATGCACCACCTGTCACCTCTGTCCCGAAGGAAAGCTCTATCTCTAGAGCGGTCAGAGGGATGTCAAGACCTGGTAAGGTTCTTCGCGTTGCTTCGAATTAAACCACATGCTCCACCGCTTGTGCGGGCCCCCGTCAATTCCTTTGAGTTTCAACCTTGCGGTCGTACTCCCCAGGCGGAGTGCTTAATGCGTTAGCTACGGCACTAAACCCCGGAAAGGGTCTAACACCTAGCACTCATCGTTTACGGCGTGGACTACCAGGGTATCTAATCCTGTTTGCTCCCCACGCTTTCGAGCCTCAGCGTCAGTTACAAGCCAGAGAGCCGCTTTCGCCACCGGTGTTCCTCCATATATCTACGCATTTCACCGCTACACATGGAATTCCACTCTCCCTCTTGCACTCAAGTTAAACAGTTTCCAAAGCGTACTATGGTTAAGCCACAGCCTTTAACTTCAGACTTATCTAACCGCCTGCGCTCGCTTTACGCCCAATAAATCCGGACAACGCTCGGGACCTACGTATTACCGCGGCTGCTGGCACGTAGTTAGCCGTCCCTTTCTGGTAAGATACCGTCACAGTGTGAACTTTCCACTCTCACACTCGTTCTTCTCTTACAACAGAGCTTTTACGATCCGAAAACCTTCTTCACTCACGCGGCGTTGCTCGGTCAGACTTCCGTCCATTGCCGAAGATTCCCTACTGCTGCCTCCCGTAGGAGTCTGGGCCGTGTCTCAGTCCCAGTGTGGCCGATCACCCTCTCAGGTCGGCTATGTATCGTCGCCTTGGTGAGCCGTTACCCCACCAACTAGCTAATACAACGCAGGTCCATCTGGTAGTGATGCAATTGCACCTTTTCAAAGCAAACTGTCATGCAACATCTGCTATTATGCGGTATTAGCTATCGTTTCCAATAGTTATCCCCCGCTACCAGGGCAGGGTTACCTACGCGTTACTCACCCGTTCGCAACTCATCCAGAGAAGCAAGCTCCTCCTTCAGCGTTCTACTTGCATGTATTAGGCACGCCGCCAGCGTTCGTCCTGAGCCAGGATCAAACTCTCATTAAAAGTTTGAGTTCTCACTCATTTCTGTCACTGACAGATTTATTGTTTTTTTCATTGTTCAGTACTACAACCTTAGTTGTAGTGCCCTGCACATTGGTTCGTCTTGTTCAGTTTTCAAAGGTCTTTGTCACTCGCTTCTCTCAAGCGACAACTATATTAGTATATCACAGTCGCTTTCGCTTGTCAACACTTTTTTGAAACTTTTTTAAAACTTTTTTTCATCAAGTGTTCCATCCGCAACATACCATAGTCCGTACGGGATTCGAACCCGTGTTACCGCCGTGAAAAGGCGGTGTCTTAACCCCTTGACCAACGGACCGGAGTTGTTATTTTCAACTCTTACTATTATACCGACTTTTTCTAACTTGTCAACACCTTTTTTAATCTTTTTTTATTTTTTTGTATGACTTCCTAATGAATACGGATGTCAAACTCTTGAAACACAATTCGTAAGTCTCGTAATACTCTTTGACGACCTCGAAAACGTTCATTTCTTAAAACACGTTCTAACTCTTCTTGTTGCTCTTTATTTTGTTTGTTTCTATAATCTCTTAGCGTTTCATGAAAGAGATAATAATCATCCAACCAGAGGCCTCCCTCACTGATACGATGGCTAATCTCACCTACTTCTTCATAGGGTTCTTTATCATATCTCCGTTTTTGACTTTCTTGCTTACGAATATAATCTAAAATTCTATTCCGGAATTTAGTTTTGAAGTATTTACGTAAGCGTGGAATATCTTCTACTAATCCTTCTTCTTTACTAATCAACTCATGTAAGCAAATCATTCCCTCTTGCTCCCAATCCGATAGATCCCATAAATGCAAGTAATATTCATTTCTACACTTGTATACAATGCCTTGAACTTCTTCATACAATTCTTTAATCATAATGTTCTCCTTTCTAGATACAGTCTAGCAGATTCAGAAACACTTTTGTACCCATTTTCTCCCCATTCTGCTCCCCTACACCGTCTCAACTGCACAAAAAAAGAGAGGATGGGCCTCTCTTTAGGGTTAATTTTCATCATTCATTTTTGATTTTACTTCATCATAAGATAGTGCATGTGATTCCTCTTCTACTGTTTCAGGCATCTTTCCTGTTTCGTAAAGAGATTTAATTTGTGTACTATCCAATGTTTCGTATTTCAATAATGCTTTTGCAATCAACTTGTGAGTTTCACGATTTGACTGAATAATTTCAGCAGCTTTATTTCGTGCTTCATTCAATAATGATCTAACCTCTTCGTCAATTTCATAAGCTGTTTGTTCTGAAATTGATTTTTGAGGGCTTTGTGCTCCAAACATGGCATGATTTACCTTCATATTGAACTGGGCCAAGTTTTTCACTCATACCGTACTCTGTAACCATTGCACGCGCCATTTGTGTCGCTTGTTCAAAGTCATTTGAAGCTCCTGTTGTTTGGACATTAAAGATAATTTCTTCAGCTACACGTCCACCCATTAAGCCAGCCAATTGCTCTTTCATATCTTCTTTAGATAGAAGCATTTGGTCTTCTTTAGGAAGTGCAATCATATAACCACCTGCACGTCCACGTGGTACGATAGTAACTTTATGAACAACACGGGCATTCGACAAAACTAAACCAACAATGGTATGTCCAGCCTCATGGTAGGCAACCAATTCACGTTCTTTTTGTGAAACAGTCTTATCTTTCTTAGAAGGTCCAGCAATAACTCTATCTTCTGCTTCATCAATATCTGAAGCATCGATAATCGTTTTATTACGACGAGCAGCAACTAAAGCCGCTTCATTCAAGACATTCTCTAAATCAGCACCCACAAAACCTGGAGTTTGTTGAGCCACTAATTTCAAATCAACATCTTCTGCTAAAGGCTTGTTCTTAGCATGAACTTTCAAGATTGCTTCACGACCTTTAACATCAGGGCGACCAACCAAGACTTTTCTATCAAAACGTCCTGGACGCAGAAGGGCAGGGTCAAGTACATCTGAACGGTTTGTCGCAGCGATGACGATAATCCCTTCATTTCCCTCAAAACCATCCATCTCAATCAAAAGTTGGTTCAAGGTTTGTTCACGTTCGTCATTACCTCCGCCAAGACCAACTCCACGTTGACGTCCAACAGCATCAATTTCATCTATAAAGATGATAGCTGGTGCTGCTTTTTTAGCATCTTCAAAAAGAGAACGAACACGACTAGCTCCAACTCCGACAAACATTTCTACAAAGTCAGAACCTGAGATACTAAAGAATGGAACACCTGCTTCTCCGGCTACTGCCTTAGCAAGCAAAGTTTTACCTGTTCCTGGAGGTCCCTCCAAAAGAACACCTGCTGGAATACGGGCTCCAAGTTTTGTAAATCGTTTTGGATCTTTTAAGAATTCAACAACTTCAACTAGTTCTTGTTTTTCTTCCTCAGCTCCAGCAACATCTGAAAATCTTACTTTAATATCTTCTTTATTTGCAGCTTTAGCCTTACTACGTCCAAAACTCATTGGGTTACGGCTATTATTTCCTCCCATATTTCCCATCATAGAGAATAGGAAGAAGAAAAGAATACCGAATGGCACAATGGATACAAGAATATTAATCCACATACCACTTGAACTTTCATGCTTAATAGTTACTTCCGCTTTGTGGTCAGAAGCAAGTTTTTGCAATTCTGATACTGTAGTATCTGAAGGAAGAATAATACTTGAAAATTTCTCTACTGTTGTAGCAGAAGGAGAAAAGAACTGAATGCCTGTTGCTTCTTTACTTGTTTTAGGATTTTTATAAACACCTGAAACTTCGATAACACTGCCATTTGGTTGGTAAGTCAATTCTTTTACATTGTCATCGGTAATTTCTTTTACCAATTCTGTATAATTAATTTGCTCACTTTTCCCTGCAACACTACCTGTACTAAAATACTGGTAACCTGTAACTAGGAGAAAAATAAGTAATAACCATAGAAAAGGATTTTTAATTAAACCATTATTTTGTTTTTTCATTAAAAATTGTTCTTTCTAATTTGAATACACTTCTTCTTTCAATACTCCAACATAAGGAAGGTTACGATAATTTTCTTTGTAGTCTAAACCATAACCTACTACAAACTCATTTGGAATAGTAAGCAGGTATAGTCAGCCTCAATTTCTACAACACGTCCTTCTGGTTTATCCAACAAGGTTGCAATTTTAACAGAAGCAGCCTCTCTTGCTTTAAACATATCTCTTAAACTCTTCAAAGTTTGACCTGTATCAATGATGTCCTCTACAAATAGAACATGTCTTCCTTTAATATCTTGAGTTACATCTTGCTTGATATTGATGACACCACTACTTGCTGTTCCACCATGGTAGCTAGAAACCATCATGAAGTCCATTTCAATATGTGTATCAATATGTTTGACCAATTCAGCCATAAAAGGAATAGATCCTTTTAAAATCCCAATTAAAATCGGATTTTTTCCTGCATAATCTTTAGTTAGTTGGGCACCTAATTTTTTAGCAGCTTCTGTAATTTCATCGTGTGAAACGAGAATTTTTTTAATATCGTTTTCTAACATTTTTTTACCTATCTATTTTTTCTATATAAAGTACAGTGTTCATTATATCATTTTTCGTGTTTTTACTCAAATTACTGGTCGCAATTCCCAAAATTGAAACAATTTCACCAAATTGCTCAATAATCAGAGCAGATTTTCGATTTTCCATAGGGATTTTCAAATCGATAAATAGACGTCTGAGTTTTTTTCTATGTCCATTTTGAATCAAAACATCTCCTGGTTTTCGATGACGAATGTGTATGGATGTTTCGCGTGAAACAGGTATTCGCTGAATTGATTCACCTTCTAATAGAATTCCAAAGGAAAATAAATATCCTTGATAAGCTACCTGATTTTGATAGTGTAACACAAGTTCATCTTCCTTTTCATCAGCCTGAGGACTGATTTTACAAATCCGAAACTGTTGATACTCTTTTATCAATTCATAGCCATTTTTAAGAGGATGACGATACTGGCTTTTAGTTTTTAAAATTTGTCTAACTTCTTCAAACTGAGCTTTTGTAAGATTCAAATCTGGAAAACGATTCAGGTAAGTTTGAAGTAAAACTCTTTGTGTCGACTCAGAGTAAGACAATAGGTGCTCTACATTTTCTACATCAATATTCTTTGATAATTCAGCTATTGCCAAATCATAATCTAAAATTTCATTACCGATGCTTAAGATTGCATCCCTAAATCGAGGATTTTCTTTTTCTAATTCTGGTAAATAAGAGTTTCGAATACGATTGCGAAAATAATGATTTTCCTTATTTGATGTATCTTCAAAGTGAAAAATTGGTGGAAAGTCTTTTTTCTGAAAATGCAAGAAGGGGCGAATGATTTCTATCTCTCCGACTACTTGCTTCTCCTTAATTCCTGACAGATAGCGCAAACGAGTGCCTCGAATCAAACGCATTAAGATCGTTTCCACCTGGTCATCAGCATGGTGGGCAGTTACCAAGGCTGTCGCACCAGTCTTTTTCATGACCTCTTGAAAAAAATCATAACGAAAATGTCGAGCCCGCGCTTCTGAAAATTCTCCTGAAAAATTGCTGATATAAATAGGAAGTTCTGCTTCAGCAGCTAACTTCCTTAATTCCTGTTCTTCCCAATCTGATTCTACTCTCTGCTTATGATTCACATGGGCTAGAATCAATTCAATTTCTAACTCTTTTTTATACGTAGATAACACCTTAAATAGAAACATAGAATCTAATCCACCAGAAAGAGCTAGCACCACCTTAGTATGCTTTTTGAAATATCCTCTCTTGAGAAAATGATTTAAAAAATCCTGTTCCCTCATTTCAGAACCTCATAAACATCTTTGGATATCTGAGAAATCATATCATAATCAGAATTCTTAGTGAAAATAGAAATAACGAATGGAGAATCTGCATAGACAACACCCGTATCATGCTTAAATTCGTCCGCATCTCCAATTTTATGAGCTACCTTCACAGAAACACCTTTGGTAATTCGCTCATTATCAAAAATTTGTTTTTAGTCAAAGACTCCAATACAAATCCATTTTGATTATAAATAGCTTCTATGACTTTCCCAGCCATCTTTAGAAGAAATCAATTTTTCTTTTGGATCCCAATCATCTCCCATAATAGCAGACATCTTGGACTTAAATGTTGCATCCGATTGGTTTGAAATGTAATATCCCAATAGATTATGAGCTACATTATCAGATTCTTTTGATACTTTCGTAATTAAATCTTTTAGAGAATATTCTTTATTATCCTCTTTTTTAGGGAGGCTACCACTTCCCTCTGGTTTATAAGAACCTGGAAAATCATTGACCGCAGATACGTATTTTACAGTCGTATCTAACTGATAAATACCCTCATTTATTTTTTCTTGCGTATAATAAAGATAAGGGAGTTTCAAAATACTAGCTGCATACATCTTTTCATCTTGATTGATACCAGCTTCTTTTCCAGTAGTCAGTTGCTTAACATAAATAGAGAATGAATCCTTCTGATATTTTTCAGATAACATTTCTTGAACTTTACTCATCCGATTATCTTCTTCAGAAGTTGATTCTTTAGCTACCCATCCAGCCTGATCAATATGTAGAAATTCTCTTCCTTCTACAAACATGGTCTTGTCAATTGATACTTGCGAATAATCTGATAAGGATGATTTCTCTTCTTTTAAATCATAAGGACTATTGTACAGTTTAAAAATCAGATTCTAACCATACTTTTTTTTATTGTTTGGAGTTACCTCTGATTGATCATATAAAAAAATCGTTTGTCCGCATGACTATAAATTGATGGTTGGATAGCTTAAATACCGGAATTCCTTGTTTATTTAAACGCCACTCTGTTATTTGGAAAACTTGTTTTGGGAGTCAATTTTCCAGATTCTACCACTAAATCTTCATTCGCATAGACAGGAACTTCTCCATAAACCATAGGAGAACTTAGTTTTTCTCTAAAAATAAATACCAAAAGTCAGATTGTGAAAGGTAATAAATTTCTTTTTGAAGTATAGACTACTTCTTTTTTTCTGTGCTAACGACTTTTGAAACTAGTCAAAAAAACTCGGTAGCAATAAAAATAATTAAAATTTACGCATTCTTCCTTTCCTTTTTCTTCTTGTAAACGCAATATTTGATTTTTATCAGACAACTCTTCTAGTTTTTCATCCGATAGACTCAAAAATTGCTCAATTACGTCTAATAAATTTTCCATTTTATCACCTTGGGAGCAAGTCAGGAATCGTATAAACAGCTTCCCGGTTCTTAGAATAATAGTACTTCGCTCGTGTATATTTGGCAGCATAATCCTCGTCTTTCAACTTGGTAGCAAATGCTGTCTCCTTATCCTTTTCATCACTCAAAGTTTGATACTGAGTTTGCAAATCTGCTAATTGCTGACGTCTTTGGAGTAATTGCTGATAACTTTGAGCAAGATTATAAGTTGGTAAAATGAACAATAAAATCATCAAAATAAGAACCCAACCCATGAAACGATTCCGTTTTTGTCGTTCCTTCATCAGATAGCGACGACGTTGATGTTCATTTTGAATAAAAGAATTATTCAATTGTACGATATTTTTAGACATTTTCTTCTACCCGTGTTTCACTGATAATTTCATACATGCCTGCTGCATCTTCTTTTTTTGTACTATCTTTCATTTCTAGTACTTTGACAAGTAGCAACTTATTGCCAAAACGAATTTCAACTTGATCATTAACTTTCAAATCCGTTGAACTTTTGGCCAAGATTCCATTCACCTTGATTCTGCCTTTATCAGCTACTTCCTTTTGCGACTGTACGACGCTTGATAATTCTTGATACTTTTAAATATTTGTCTAATCTCATTTTTATTACCTCAAATTATTATTGTACCATTTTTATTCATTTTATAGAAGAAAAATGTTAAAGGGAAATTGCTTCCTTTGATTCTTTTATCTCTAATAAACTTTCTCCAAAAATGAGCAGACCTTCTAAAATTTCATAGTCCTTCTTGTTTCGGATATCAAATACAACTTCCATTAATCCCTTATTCTCAGCTATGGCTGCTTTTAAGTTCGTTGCAGATAAAGCTTTAAAATAATCTTGAGCCAAGAACAGTCGCTGAGTAATTTTTTCAAATTGAACTGTAATCTTATTTTCTTTTCTTTCCACACGTTGAACAAAGACCTGGTCCAAATATGACTTGACTAAACCAATTTCTAAAAGGTAGGCTACAACGTCTGGGTATTCTCCAAAGCGGTCCATCAACTCTTCCTGTAATTCTTCATAATTGACACGGTTGTCAATTTGACGAATTTTCTTGTAAATTTCAATCTTATGTCGTTGGTCAGATATATAAGTATCAGGAAGATAGGCATCAATTTGCAAAATCAATTCGGCATTCCCTTTGGTTCTTGTGTTCCCATTACTATGTCGTTTAGCAATAGCTTCCTCTAATAACTGCGAATACAATTCAAAACCAACAGAATCAATGAAACCAGACTGAGACTTGCCTAAAAGATTTCCTGCTCCACGAATAGAAAGATCTCGCATAGCAATCTTAAATCCGGATCCCAATTCTGTAAATCCTTTGATAGCTTCTAATCTCTTTTCAGAAATTTCACTGATTGATTTTTCTGGACGATACATGAGATAAGCATAAGCAATACGATTACTACGACCAACTCTTCCTCTTAACTGATACAAGGTTGACAAGCCCATATGGTCTGCATTTTCGATAAACAAGGTATTAGCATTTGGAATGTCCACCCCTGTCTCGATAATGGTAGTCGTCACCAAGATATCATATTGTCCCTCAATAAAGTCTAATAGAGTATTTTCCAACTGGATTTCACTCATTCGACCATGAACATACCCAATCGAAGCTTCTGGAATCAACTCCTGTAATTCTGAAACCTTCTGATCAATTGTGTCAACTTTATTGTAAAGATAGTAAACTTGACCTCCACGCTCCATTTCACGCAAAACAGCATCACGAATGACACTATCATTTTTTTCCAAAACATAGGTCTGAACAGGATAGCGATTAGTCGGCGGAGTTTCAATAACAGACAAATCTCTGATTCCCAACATAGACATATGGAGGGTACGAGGGATTGGCGTAGCTGTCAAAGTTAGAACATCCACTTGTTTCTTCAATTCTTTCAAAGTTTCCTTATGCTTGACACCAAATCGCTGTTCCTCATCAATAATCATCAAGCCCAAATCAGCAAACACAACATCTTTTGACAAAACACGATGTGTTCCAATCAAAATATCAACTTGACCCTTTTTCAATTTTTCAAGTGTTTCAGTCTGCTCTTTTTTACTTCTAAAGCGACTCAACACATCAATATTAACTGCAAAATTTTGGAATCGTTCCTTAAAATTCGTATAGTGCTGTTGCGCTAAAACCGTCGTCGGAACTAGAACGACAACTTGTTTGTGATCATTGACTGCCTTAAAGGCTGCACGCATAGCAACTTCAGTCTTTCCAAAACCAACATCCCCAACTAAAAGTCGATCCATTGGCTGAGAAGCCTGCATATCTCTCTTGATTTCCTCAACACTACGAAGTTGATCATCCGTTTCAACATAAGGGAAGGCATCATCAAAAGCATGTTGATCTTCATCATCAGCTGAAAAAGCATAACCTTTCAACTGACTACGTTCAGAATAAAGTTTGATTAAATCGTCAGCTATATCCTCTACCTGATTCTTAACCTTTTGCTTGGCCTTTTTGAAATGACCATCATTTAATTTATTGAGTTTAGGAGCTTTCCCATCACTTGAAATATATTTAGACAGTAACTGAATCTGTTCTACTGGGATAGAAATTTGATCACCATTTTGGTATTGAACACTAACATAATCACGGTGAATCCCTTTGATTTCAATGGTTTCAATTCCTAGATATTGGCCAATCCCATGAATATGGTGAACAACGTAGTCCCCTTTTTCAAGTTCATTATAATCTTTTAAGCGCTCTGCGTTTGAAACATGTTGTCTTCGAAAACGACGTTTCAATTTCTTTTGAAAAATCTCATGTTCAGTAATAAATAAAATCTTTTCATCTACAAAATGAAAACCATGTCTGAGATTTCCCTCGATTAAGTTTACAGATTCTTTACAAATACTTGACTTATCTCTGGAATCCAATTTAATCTGGTATTCCTCTAAAACATCCTCTAATGTTTTACTTCCCATTGAATTGCTAGACTGCAGGATAATAGTATAATCCATTTTTTTGTATCGCTCAATTTCTTCTTTTAGAAAAGAAAATTGATTGAAAAACTCCTGCATGGGATATTGATTAAATTGATAAATTTGGTCAAACTTGAGATTTCCTAAACCCTTTTGCAGATTAGAGAAAAAGGTAACCGAACTCTGTTTTTTATAGATTTGCTCTGTATCTGCAAAATACTGCATCTCAGAAAATGCTTTACTGTTCTGTAATTCTTCTGTAAAGTATTGCGCTAATTCTCTTTCAAATATTTCATACTGATTCATCAATTTTTGATAATCATCAAAGAATATTGGGGTATCTTTTTCAATATAGTCAAAAACAGTACATGATTTCTCATAACACAAAGATAAAAATTTCCGAGAATCTGCATGACTTTGTTTTTGATGAAAACTTGAAAGAATTTCTTCTAGGTATGATTTTAAAATTGGTGATAAGGTCTTTGAAATTTGCTTTTCTAAAGCTGACTGACCTCGTTGATAATCCTTTTCTCTCAAAAGTATGTCGCTAGCTGGAAAGATGATGAGTTCTGTCTTATTTTCTTTCGATAATTGTGTTTCGACTTCAAAAGTACGAATTCCATCTACTTCATCACCAAAAAACTCAATTCGGCAAGGTTCTAACTGAGATATTTCAAAAATATCTAAAATATCTCCTCGAAGACTAAATTCTCCTTGAGTTTGTACTTGTGTAACCTTTCGATAACCAATTTCCTTTAACTGATGGATAAGCGCATGTTGGTCATATTCTTCACCAACTGCAATTTTTATAATACTTTCTTTAAATACAGTTGAAGAGGGTAAAATCAGTCGACTTGCTGCAATATTACAAACTAAGATCCCTTTCTTAGACGGATCACTCAAAAAACGCAAGGCTTCAACCCGTGAAATGATTTTTTCTTGTGAAGACATCAAAAACTCGACTATAGGGGAATCATCTACCAAAAATGGATAGACAAATTCCTCACCCAAGATAGAAATAAGATCACTAATAAGTCCTTCTGCTTCTCCATAAGTTGACGTCAATAACACAATCTTATCTTCCTGTCTCAAACTACTAGCAATTGCTAAAGCTTTTGTAGAAGTTGACAAGCCTAACATTAATTGTCTTTTTTTATCTTTTAAATTTTGATGCCATTTTTGGATCTGATCATTTTCTGAGAATAAATCTAATAAGGTCGCCATTTATCCGTTATACCTCTGCATCATTTTTTCAAAGTTTTTCTCTTGTAAATAATAATTTACAGCATCGTCAACTTTGTCAATAGACTGTAAAATACCAATATAATCATCCTTATCAAAGGTACTCAAAACGTGGTTAACAACTGACATGCCATTTTTAGGTCTTCCAATTCCAATCTTAACACGATTAAAGGCCTGAGTCCCTATATGTTGAATAATAGACTTGATACCATTATGACCACCTGCGGATCCCTTTGCTCTTAAACGAATCTTTCCAACTTCCATGTCAAGATCATCGTAAATGATGAGTAAATCTTCAATATTCAAACCATAGTAAGTCAATAAAGCATGAACTGCTTTTCCACTTTCATTCATAAATGTCGTTGGTTTGACCAGATAAATTTTTTCTCCATTTAGGAAAAAGGATGCTAGTTCTGCTTGAAATATCTTATCGTGTGTAAAAGTGACATTTTGTTTTTTCGCTAATTGGTCAATCAACATAAAACCAACATTGTGTTTTGTTTCAAAATATTTATCCCCTGGATTTCCCAAGCCTACAAGTAATTTGGTCATTTATTTTTCCTTTCAAAAGCCAAAAGGGTTGGAATTTTTTTCCAACCTAATTGACACTATTTATTAATTTTTTAGACATTAAAGCGGAATTCCATGATATCGCCATCTTGAACGATATATTCTTTTCCTTCTTCACGCAAACGTCCAGCTTCTTTTACGGCCTTTTCAGATCCGTATTTCACTAGATCCTCATATGACATGGTTACCGCACGAATAAATCCTTTTTCAAAGTCTGAATGGATAATACCAGCTGCTTGAGGAGCCTTCATACCACGTTTGAAAGTCCAAGCACGAACTTCTTTTTCACCAGCTGTAAAATAAGTTCCCAATCCAAGCAAGTGGTAAGCTGCACGAGTCAACTTGTCAACGCCTGATTCTGTCAAACCAATGGCTTCAAGAAACTCTTTTTTATCTTCATCGTCCAATTCAGAAATTTCTTCTTCAGCACGCGCTGAAATTACTACTACCTCTGCATTTTCTGTCGCTGCGAATTCACGAATTTGTTTGACATAGTCGATAGAATCTGGATCTGAAACTACATCCTCATCGACATTAGCAACATAAAGAACTGGTTTAGTTGTCAACAGGAAGAGACCTTTGACAACTTTTTGTTCTTCATCTGTAAATTCGATGGTGCGAGCTGATTTTCCATCTTCAAGGACTGGTTTAATCTTTTGAAGAACATTAAATTCTGCTACAGATTCTTTATCTTTTTGCGTACGTGCCATCTTTTCTACACGCGCATAGCGTTTATTGACTGATTCTAAGTCAGCAAGAATCAATTCTAGGTTAATGGTATCAATATCTGCAAGTGGATCCACAAAGGCGTCTTCACGTCCTTGCTCGCGCATAACATTTTCATCATCAAATGCACGTACAACATGAACAATAGCATCTACTTCACGGATGTTGGCCAAGAATTTATTCCCTAGTCCTTCTCCTTTTGAAGCTCCTTTTACAATTCCTGCAATATCTGTAAATTCAAATGTTGTTGGAACTGTCTTTTTAGGAGTAATCATTTCAGTTAGTTTTTGTAGGCGTTCATCTGGAACTTCTACCATTCCAACGTTTGGATCAATCGTCGCAAATGGGTAGTTTGCTGCCTCTGCTCCTGCTTTTGTAATTGCATTAAAAAGGGTTGATTTACCAACGTTTGGCAAACCAACGATACCTGCTGTTAAAGCCATATTCTCTCATTCTCCGTTCTCATTTCAATCCCTAATATTATAACACAAAAAGGGAAAACTTGCTAACTCTCTAACTAAGGCTTATTAGTCAATAATTTTATTCATTTTTCGATCAAAATCATATCGCCCCATCATGACAACATGGTCACAATTACTGCATTTTATTTTGATATCTGCTCCTACACGTGTAATTTCCCAACGATTAGCCTTTTTACCAGTCGACTTGATGGTGCAAGCGTGTGGTTTTTTCATTTCAACAAAATTTCCAACTTGATACATACTACTCTCCTTTTCTTTTTCGATTATATCATAAAAGAGGCGAGCTAGGCTCAACCTCTTTCACTTAATTTGTACGAACTGGTGTAATAAGTTGCATGAAGTCCTCATCAGTGTCTGCTGGCACAAGAGTAAATGGACGAACAGCTGAGATAAAGCTAATGGTCACCTTTTCGCTATTTAAAGCTTTAAGAGAATCAATCAAGTAAGTTGGGTTGAAACTAATGGTCAAATCTTCACCAGTAACCTGATCAGTATCAATTTCTTCGTTTACTTTACCAACTTCTGGAGAGTGAACATGGGCGCTAACAATCCCATCTTTAATTTCAAGTTTCACAGTACCATTTTGAGTAGCACTTGATAAAAGACGAGCACGCTCCATTGACTGACGTAAGTTTACCACATCAAAAGTAATAGTAGTATTAAAGTCTGTTGGAATCAAGCGATCTGTATCAGGATAGTTTCCTTCTAGGAGACGAGTATAGAAGCTAATATTTTCGCTTCTAAAGAGAATTTGGTTATTGGCAAAGAAAATCTCTACAGTTTCGATATCATCTGTAAATACCGCTGAAAATTCGCGTAGAGAACGGCTAGGAATGACAACATCAAAATCATCACTATTTTTCTCAAGCGTTAATTTTTTCTGGCTTAGACGATGAGAGTCTGTTGCCACTGTTTTTAGCTCCTTGTGTTGACTCAATACAAAATGAACACCTGTCAAAATTGGACGACTCTCTTGTGTACTTGCAGCAAAAGCTGTTTCATTGATAATTTTCTTGAGTAATTTTGTTTCAAGAATCAGAGGAGTGCTTGCTGAAATTTCTTGGATTCGTGGGTACTGTTCGCTATCTTTTCCTTTTAAGGTAATTTCTGATTTTCCACTGGTTAAAAACAATTTGATTTTTGTTCAATTTCTTTAAAAATCAAGAGTTACATCAGGTAGACTAGATACCACATTGATGAAAGAAAAGAAGCTTCAAGAAGGATCGAACCTAAAAAGTAATTAACAAACCAGCATCTTCATTTTTTTGAGAAATAAAATTTTTCAATTGAAATTTGACCATTTGAACCAATTAAAGTAACACCTTCATTGGTCACGTCAATTTTTACGGTTGATAAAATAGGAATGGCATTTTTAGAACTAATAGCTCTCTTAGTAGTATTTAATGCTTGTAGAAATAAATTTTTATTAATTGAAAAATGAATCATGGATTCTCCTTTATTTATTTTTAGTATTAGAAGGATAATAATAATAATAGAGTCTGTGAAATCTGTGGAAAACAGACTAAAAGTAAGGCATATCAAGTTTTTTGCCTTGTTTAAAAAATGTGGATAAAAAAGATAAAAAAGCGAAAGTTATCCACAAGTTATTTTATTTTCTTTTTGATTGATTCAATTTCTAAACGTAAATTATCGTCTTCATCAATCAAAGATTTAATTTTTGCATGGGCATGAATGACTGTTGTATGGTCTTTTCCACCAAATTCCTTCCCAATTTTTGGAAGACTATTATCTGTTAATTCTCTAGATAAATACATGGCTACTTGACGGGCTAAAACAATATTTTGAAGGCGTCTGCTTCCCTTCATTTCTTTGACACTAACACCATAAAAGTTACCAACTTCATTTTGGATTTTATCAATTGGGATGACGAGCATCTGGTTAACATCTTGTTTACGTGCTCGAATAGCCTCTGCAGCGATATCGATAGTGATATCCTTAATTTTCTTCACTCGCGCAATTAAAGTGATGTCGTTGATTGCTCCTTCAAGTTCTCGGACGTTTGAATCAAATTGACCAGCTAAGTATTCTAGGGTATCACTTTGGAAATGGTAGTCTAAATGCTCTGTTTTGCTTTGTAAAATGGCAATACGTGTCTCAAAGTCAGGTGGTGTGATGTTTTGCGTCAACCCCCAGCTAAAGCGCGTGACAAGCCTTTCTTCAAGTCCCTCTAGGTGTTTAGGGCTACGATCACTAGTCAGAACGATCTGCTTTTTGCTTGTCTATGAAGAACGTTGATAGTATTGAAGAATTCTTCTTGTGTTGCGACTTTTTTACCACTCAGCGATTGGATATCATCAATTAACAAGAGATCAAGGCTACGGTAAGTTTTTTTGAACTTTTCCATTTCGCCAAGTCTCAGGTGTTCAAGAAAGTCATTGATAAAGCTTTCAGCAGGAATGTACTTAACACGTGCATCAGGAATATTTTTTAAAATCTCATTCCCAATGGCATTGAGTAGGTGAGTTTTCCCAAGTCCAGGTCCTCCATAGATAAAAAGAGGATTATAGGTCAAGGCCAAATCTTCAGAGACAGCCAAAGCGGCTGATACTGCCCAAACATTTCCATCCCCTTGAATAAAATTATCAAAGGTATACTTTTCTTTTAACCCAGTATCCGAATAAGGAATAGATGCTAACTTTGGACTATAGTCATAAAGAGTTGAATTTGTAGCTTCTTCAACTTGTGAGACAGCCGTATCTTGAGGTTTAGTGAAAATATAGTGGGGAGTTATCTCAGCATCATAAATTTCAAATCCAGCAACCACAATAATATCTTTTAGTTGTTTTTCCCAGACCATTTCCATTTCAGATCGTGGTAAAAATATAGTGGCAACATTTTCCTCTACCTTTATGAGTTCAGCTTGAATAGCATAGAAATCATACATGGATCGAGTCAGTCTTTCTTGAGCAAATTCTAATATACGATTCCAAAATTGTTTTTCTTTCAATCCTTTCTCCTCCTTTACTATTTAAAAGTTTAATGCTAGACTTATTTTACCATAGATAGCAAGAATTTTCCACAAGCTGTGAAAAATAATCCACAATGTTATCAAGTTTTATCCACAGGTTGGGGATAAAATCAGAAACTGTTGATTTGTTAGGCTTTTTATTGAAAAAAATAGTGGATAATTATGTGAAATAAAAAAATAAAAGAACAGCCTTATTTCAGGCTGTTGATAATTCTACTGTATTCTTCTTGATTTGAAAAAGAAATAATGATTTTTCCACTATCTTTTTTAGACAGTTTGATTTCTACATCTAATCCGAGTAGTTTTTTTAACTGTTCTTCTTCATTTTGTATGAAATGATTCGTTTTTTGAAGTTTCTTTTGTTTTTTCTCTGTCAGAAGAGCTTCTAACCTCCTTACAGAAATGTCTTCCTCTATGATTCGTTGAAAGAAATAGTCTTGTTGTTCCTTATGCAAGCCAACTAGAGAACGTGCATGGGCTTGTGATAGTTTGCCATTTTCTACTTCTGAGAGGATCTGTTCTGGCAAGGAAAGCAAACGAATGGAGTTGCTGATATAAGGACGAGACTTGCCCATTTTATCTGCAATTTCAGCATGGGTAAATCCTTTCTCTACGAGAGATTCATAGGCGCGTGCTTCTTCTATTGGATTTAAATTTTCTCTCTGTAAATTTTCAATGATGGACTGGACCATCATCTCTTGGTCTGAAAGTTGTTTAATAACAGCTGGGATAGACTTTAGACCAGCTAAAAGTGAAGCCCGATAGCGTCTCTCTCCTGCAAGGATTTCATAACCAATAACAGGAGATTGACGAACAATAATCGGTTGAATGACCCCATTTTCTTTAATAGACTGTGTTAGTTCATCTAGTTTTTCCCTATCAAATTCTTTTCGGGGTTGGTAGGGATTTTTTTGTATATCCGTGATAGAAATCATTTCAAATTTTTCCATGATTCTACACTAACACATCTTTTCTCTTATGTAAAGCTTTCTTTACATAGATGTCAATTAAGATTCTAAATCACCTGAACTCTTGTCAAGTTTAATAGATGTAGTTTCTTCTTTACCGTTACGATAGTAAGTTATCTTAATGGTGTCTCCAATAGAATGATTGTAAAGAGCACTTTGTAAGTCTGTTGATGAAGCAATCTCTTTGTCATCCACTTTTGTAATAACATCGTATTTTTCAAGGTGACCATTGGCAGGCATATTACTTTGTACAGAACGAACAACTACACCAGATGTTACATTGCTTGGAATATTTAGTCTTCTAATATCACTTGTATTAATATTTGAGAGATTGACCATTTGGATACCCAAAGCTGGACGAGTCACTTTTCCGTTCTTTTCTAACTGTTCAATAATATTGATAGCATCATTTGCAGGAATTGCGAAACCAAGGCCTTCTACAGACGTTCCTCCATTTGTTGCAATTTTACTTGAGGTAATTCCGATAACTTGCCCTTGAATATTGATAAGTGTCCACCAGAGTTACCTGGGTTAATAGCAGTATCAGTTTGGATAGCTTTTGTAGAAATGGCTTGTCCATCTTCAGATTTTAAAGACACATTTCGATTGAGACTAGATACGATACCTTGAGTGACAGTATTAGCATATTCAGAACCTAACGGGCTACCGATGGCAATAGCAGTTTCTCCTACGGTTAACTGACTAGAATCACCAAACTCAGCTACTGTTGTCACTTTTTCAGAAGAGATTTTGACGACAGCAATATCAGAGAAAGTATCAGCTCCGACGATTTCTCCAGGTACTTTAGTCCCATCTGACAAACGAATATCTACTTTGCTGGCACCATTTATAACGTGATTGTTGGTGACGATGTAAGCTTCTTTGTCATTCTTTTTATAAATAACCCCAGATCCTTCACTAGAGATTTGCTGAGAATCTGTGTCAGTATCATCATTGCCAAATACGCTATTTTGTCTGTTAGCTGAATAAGTAATAACAGAAACAACAGCATCTTTTACTTTGTTAACAGCCTGTGTTGTTGAATTTTCGTTTTTATAGGCAGTCTGTGTAATAGTACTATTGTTGTTGGAGTTACTTACAGTAGTTTTTTGGGTTAGTTGAGTTATTGAAAAACTACCCAAGGCTCCACTAATAAAGCTAATGACGATAACGACTAATAATTGAAACCATTTTTTGTAAAATGTTTTTAGATGTTTCATATTTGCCTCCATATGTTTGAATTACTGAAAGTATAAACTGACTAGCTTAATTATAACTTAAAAACAAAAGTTTTTCACAGATTGTGGATAACTTTTAAAAATCTGTGGTTTTCTCGGCTAAAATTAACCTTTTATTTTGTGAATAAGATGTGAAAAAATAGAGAATATGTTAGAATAGAGTCATGAAAATTAAAGTTGTAACAGTTGGAAAACTGAAAGAAAAGTATTTAAAAGATGGTATCGCAGAGTATTCAAAACGAATTTCTCGATTTGCTAAGCTTGAAATGATTGAGCTAGCAGATGAAAAAACACCAGATAGGGCTAGTGAGTCAGAAAATCAAAAAATTTTAGAAATAGAAGGTCAGAGAATTTTATCAAAAGTTGGTGACCGTGATTTTGTTATTGTCGTTAGCTATTGAGGGAAAACTTTCTCCTCAGAAGAATTTAGTAAGCAGTTAGAAGAAGCTTCTATAAAAGGATTTTCTACTCTTACCTTTATTATTGGAGGGAGTCTGGGGTTAGCACAGGATGTAAAAAAGAGAGCTAATCTTTCTGTCAGTTTTGGTCGCTTAACCTTGCCCCATCAGTTAATGAGACTAGTTCTTGTTGAACAAATCTATAGGGCTTTTACAATACAGCAGGGCTCTCCTTATCATAAATAGAAAATTGACTTTCAATTGAATTTTTGGTAAAATAGCTGTATTAGGTCTCATAGCTCAGCTGGATAGAGCATTCGCCTTCTAAGCGAACGGTCGCAGGTTCGAATCCTGCTGGGATCAATATAGTAGCAAAGCTGGGAATTTTCCCGGCTTTTTTCTTAAAAAAGTACACTTGGGGAGAAAAAACTGACAGTTGAGAGAATTTTATCTAAACTGAAATTCCATTTTGTATAATGGTTTTTGTAAGTTATCTTACAAGAAAAAAACATTTTAGGAGATTTTATTATGAAAAATACAGTTAAATTGGAACAGTTTGTAGCCTTGAAGGAAAAAGACTTGCAAAATATTCAAGGTGGGGAGATGAGGAGAATGAATGACAAGTCCTTTAATATCTTTAATTTCTTTAGAAGAAGATAAAGGAGTAGCAGAATGGATTTTTTTCTTATTAGTAGATTTTGATATTATATTTTTTTAATTATTAGTTACAGTTACAGTTTAATTTGTAAAGGTCAAATAAATAGAAAAGAATTATTCGTTTTTGGTGCTTATACATTACTAACAGAAATAGTACTTGATTTTCCCTTCTATCTTTTAAATTTAGATGGGTTAGGGATTACAAGATTTTTATTTCCTTTGGGTTTATATTCCTATTTTCGATGGATTAAACAGTATGAGAGGGGTAGAGGACTATTCCTAAGTTTACTACTATCTCTTTTATATGAGAGCACTCATAACTTTCTGTCCGTAACTTTCTCCTCTATAACAGGAGACAATTTTGTTTTACAATATCATGCCCCATTCTTTTTCGTTGTAACGGTGTTGACTTATGTTGTTATATTAAAAATCATTCATTATTTCCATTTAGAACTAGCCTATTTTGACAAGGACTACCTTTATCCTTTCTTGACAAAAGTATTTTTTGCTTTACTACTGCTCCATATTGTATCTTTCGTTTCAAATATGGTAAGTACGATTAAACATTTGAATAGTTTTGGAAGTATTTTGTCATCTATTGTCTTTATTTCTCTACTTTTGACCTTTTTTGCAATGAATTCTCATAAAGTTCAATTGAAGAAAGAGATTGCTTTGAAGCAGAAGAAATTTGAACAGAAACATTTACAAAACTACACAGACGAAATTGTCGGACTGTATAATGAAATCCGTGGTTTCGACATGACTATGCTGGGATGCTTGTCAGTATGCAGATGGCAATTGACAGTTGTGATTTACAGGAAATTGACAGAGTTTACAATGAAGTTTTGGTCAAAGCCAATCACAAACTGCGTTCAGATAAGTACACTTACTTTGATTTGAACAACATAGAAGATTCAGCTTTACGAAGTTTGGTTGCTCAGTCAATTGTCTATGCTAGAAATAACAGTGTAGAGTTTACACTGGAAGTAAAAGATACGATTACTAAGCTCCCAATTGAACTATTGGATTTGGTTCGTATCATGAGCGTTTTATTGAACAATGCTGTTGAAGGATCAGCTGATAGCTATAAAAAACAAATGGAAGTAGCAGTTATTAAGATGGAAACTGAAACAGTTATTGTGATTCAGAATTCATGTAAAATGACGATGACTCCTTCAGGAGATCTATTTTCATTAGGATTCTCTACTAAGGGAAGAAATCGCGGAGTAGGATTAAATAATGTGAAAGAACTACTAGATAAGTACAACAACATTATTTTAGAAACAGAGATTGAAGGCAGTACATTTAGACAAATTATTAGATTTAAGAGGGAATTTGAATGAAAGTTTTAATTTTAGAAGATGTTATTGAACATCAAGTGAGGCTAGAGAGAATATTGGATGAAATTTCGAAAGAATCGAATATTCCTATTTCTTACAAGACAACAGGAAAAGTTCGTGAGTTTAAGGAGTATATCGAAAATGATGAAGTAAACCAGCTTTATTTCTTAGATATCGATATTCATGGAATTGAGAAAAAGGGTTTGAAGTTGCTCAGTTTATTCGTCATCACAATCCTTATGCAATTATCGTCTTTATCACCAGTCGATCAGAGTTTGCGACTCTAACCTATAAATACCAGGTATCAGCCTTAGATTTTGTTGATAAAGATATCAATGATGAGTTATTTAAGAAGAGAATTGAGCAAAATATCTTCTACACGAAGAGTATGTTACTTGAAAATGAAGATGTGGTAGATTATTTTGACTACAATTACAAGGGAAATGATTTAAAAATTCCTTACCATGACATTCTGTATATTGAAACGACAGGAGTCTCTCATAAATTGCGCATTATTGGTAAGAATTTTGCAAAAGAGTTTTACGGTACCATGACAGATATTCAGGAAAAGGATAAACATACTCAGCGATTTTATTCTCCTCATAAGTCATTTTTGGTAAATATAGGAAACATCAGAGAAATTGATCGAAAAAACCTAGAAATTGTTTTCTATGAAGATCATCGTTGTCCTATTTCAAGATTAAAAATTAGAAAATTAAAAGATATTCTAGAGAAAAAATCTCAAAAGTAATTGACAATTAGCAAGAAATTGATATAATGGTTATATCTGCTACAGATAGAAGGTCCGTTGGTCAAGGGGTTAAGACACCGCCTTTTCACGGCGGTAACACGGGTTCGAATCCCGTACGGACTATTTTATCCGCCATAGCTCAGTTGGTAGTAGCGCATGACTGTTAATCATGATGTCGTAGGTTCGAGTCCTACTGGCGGAGTATAGATAAAAAGGAACACAGCTGTGTTCCTTTTTTTGTATCAATTTGTATCACCAAGCATTTTCATAAGGAAGTCTGTTATTTCTTGAGGACTTTCTTTTTTTCCATGTGCAATCCAAGTTTGGCAAACACCAAAAAGTGCGTGAGTTAGATAGATGCTACTGTATTCTAATTCAGTGGTATTGAGATTCAGTTGCATAAATCGCTTTTGTAAATCTGTACTGAGCATGATATGAAGTTTATTTCGTAAGAAATTTTGGATTTCTTTGGTCCCATTTTCAGAAAGAAGAGCAGCCAGAAGTGGTTCTGACTCCAGATATTCAAAGACTTCTAAAATAGCATCTCTTTTGTGATGAGCATGTTTTTGAAAAATATATTCAAATGTATGAAATAGCTTGCTTTGATAGTGCTCAATCATATCATACTTATCCTTATAGTGAGTATAGAAGCTGGAACGACTAATTCCGGCTTTTTCTGCTAACTTGACAGTAGAAATTTGATCAAATGGTTCTTCCGTTAGTAATTGGACCATAGCATTTTCAATAGTTCGCTTTGTTTTTAAGCGTTTGTTACTTTCTTGCATATTTCCTCCTTGTAAACAAATTAGACTATGTGTCTAAAAATAGATTTTTTTATCTTGTAATTTAGATTTTTTAATGTATAATCTATTATATCAAAATTTTAGACAATATGTTTAAAAAAGGAGAAACTATGTTTAAAGAATGGAAAGCAATTTTTAAAAAACCAACCTTTATTATTGTCATGATAGGAATTTCTCTTATTCCAGCTCTGTACAATATAATATTTTTGTCCTCAATGTGGGATCCATACGGGAAATTATCTGACTTACCTGTGGCAGTTGTCAATAATGATAAAGAGGCTTCCTATAAAGGTAATAGCATGTCTATAGGAAAAGACATGGTGTCCAATTTAAAAGAAAATAGAACCTTGGATTTTCATTTTGTAGATGACGAGGAAGGTAAGAAGGGTTTAGAAAATGGTGATTATTATATGGTAGTGACTTTACCAAGTGATCTATCTGAAAAAGCAGCTTCTATTTTAACGGATCATCCAGAGCAAATGCAAATCGATTATCAGACTTCAAGTGGTCATAGTTTTATTGCAAGCAAGATGAGTGATTCTGCTATGACACAATTAAAGCAGAATGTTTCTACCAATGTAACCGAGACCTATACTAAGGCTTTATTTAACAAAATGGTCGATTTAAAGGATGGTATGAGTCAAGCAGCTTCTGGTAGTGAAAAATTAACTGATGGAGTGAATCAGTTAGCGACAGGGAGTCAAACATTAACTACTAACCTACACTCTTTAGCAGATTCAAGTTTAACGTTTTCAAATGGAACGGAACAGTTTACTAAAGGATTATCCTCTTATGTCTCTGGTGTTGAACAACTTCATCTTGGTTTAGGGAATTTTAATAGTGGTTTAGTTACATATACTGGTGCAGTTAGTCAATTAGATAGCGGATTAGGTCAATTATCTTCTAAAGTCCTGAATTAGTGAGGGGAATCAATCGATTATATACTGGTGTAGAATCTTATACTGGCGGTGTTTCTCAACTCAATACTGGTCTTAATCAATTCTCATCTGGTGTTAGTGCTTATACAAATGGCGTGGGAAATCTTGCAACAGGTTCTCATCAGTTATCTAATCAATCAGCTACACTTCGAATGGGTGTGGAGCAATTAAGTGAAGGGATTCAACAACTTTCTAGCAAGTTAGAGGCCTTCGTCTGAGCAAAAAGATCAAATTAATCAATTATCTTCTGGTCTGAATCAGTTAAATCAAGCCATTCAAAATATTGATGTTGGAGATACAAAACAATTAGTTTCTGTTTTATCAAGTATAGTATCTCTTTCTAATCAAATGTTAGCAAGTGCTCAGTCTGATAAAGCGACTACATTAGCCAATATTCAATCGACAGCAGCTTATCAATCTTTGGCAAGTGAGCAAAAAGCTGAGATAAGCGCTTCTGTATCTCAAAATTCGACTGATAGTATTCAATCGGCTCAGTCAATTGTAGCTTTAGTTCAAGGTTTACAGGGAAGTTTAGAAAACTTACAAAATCAATCTTCTAATCTTTCTACTTTAAAAAATCAAGCTAATCAAGTATTACCGCTTGCGTCTACTTATTTGACAGGATTGTCAAGAGTATTAACAGAAATACAAGGAGCTGTTGCTAGCCAATTAGTTCCTGCCAGTCAGTCTATTATATCAGGTGTAAATGCATATACTGCAGGTGTTGATAAGTTTTCTCAAGGTGCAAGTCAACTAAGTGAAAAAAATACCACCTTGACAGGTGGTTTGAACCAACTAGTTTCAGGCTCAACTTCCTTGACACAAAAATCTTCTAGCTTGACAGCAGGAGTTGGTCAATTAGTTGAAAAAACTCCAGAATTAGTATCTGGTATTGAAAAATTATCAACCGGATCCAATCAATTGAATCAAAAGAGTCAAGAATTGATAGCAGGAGTTGATAAATTGCAGTCAGGATCAGGCCAATTAGCTGACAAATCAAGTCAGTTACTATCAGGTGCTTCTCAGTTAAAAAATGGCTCCAATAAATTGGCAGATGGAGCTGGGAAGCTAGCAGAAGGTGGAACAAAGTTAACTTCTGGATTGGAAGGTTTACAGACAGGACTTGCTTCTTTAGGACAAGGATTGAGTAATGCTAGTGATCAACTTAAGTCAGCATCAACAGAATCTAAAAATGCAGAGATTTTGTCAAATCCTCTCAGTCTCTCTAAAACAGACAATGATCAAGTTCCTGTAAATGGAATTGCAATGGCTCCTTATATGATATCAGTTGCTCTCTTTGTTGCAGCAATATCAACGAATATGATCTTTGCGAAGTTGCCTTCAGGACGTCATCCGGAGAGCCGCTGGGCTTGGTTGAAATCTCGAGCTGAAATAAATGGTATTATAGCTGTTTTAGCAGGAATTTTGGTATATGGAGGAGTTCATCTTATTGGTCTAACGGCTAATCATGAGATGAGAACATTTATTCTCATTATCCTAACAAGTTTAGTATTCATGTCTATGGTGACCGCTTTAACAACGTGGAATACCCGTATAGGAGCCTTTTTCTCACTTATTTTTCTTTTATTACAGTTAGCATCAAGTGCAGGTACTTATCCACTTGCTTTGACAAATAATTTCTTTAGAGCTATTAATCCTTGGTTACCAATGAGTTATTCAGTTTCGGGATTACGACAAACAATCTCTATGACAGGAAATATTCATCATCAAGTCATTTTTCTTACCGTAATACTAGCTCTATTTGCTGGTTTAGGTATGCTAGCCTATCAACCTAAACAAATGGAAGAAGATTAAAAAATCGACCGATTAACTGGTCGATTTTTTATGCCTTAGATGACTTTCGTCTGTGATTATAGATTCCAAATAGTAAGAGAGAAGTAAAGGAACAGATTGCTCCAGTAATAAAACCATTGGGAATAAAGGAAAGTGTAATAGTTCCTTTTCCTTTAGGAACATTAATTTTCATAAAGCCAGTTTGAGCTTGTTTAATTTCTATTTTCTTACCATCTTGGTAGGCAGACCAACCTTTGTCATATGGAATAGTGAAGAAAATGGACGTATCTTGTTGGACATCATATGTAGCAAAGACCTTGTTTTTAGAAGTTGATACTGTTACAGGCTGTTCTTTAATTTTTTGAATTGCCTCAGTTAAAGTTTGGGTATCCAAACGGTAGAAGGTAGGAGATTCAAATGATACTTGTGAATTTCCAGGGAAACTAACATGAATATTGAAAGTTTTTTTCTCTTTTGTATAGCCTAGATTAAAGAAGGAGAAGGCATTATCAGTTGTAAAAGTTTTCTTATCCTCATTGACAAGAATGTCAACCTTCTTTTGTTTATCATTAGAAAAGTGAAGGTTTGTGAAAGAAAGATAAACCTGGCTGTTTTCTGGTACTTCAATTTGATACTGGATTGCTGCATTCTCATTTGAAGAACTTGTGACACTAATCAAATCATTAGTATTTTCTGTTTTGTCATAAGATATTGGAGAAAAATAATCAAAATCGACATTAGCAAGTTGATTTAAAAACGAGGCTTGATTGTCCAAAGTGTGTTCATTGAACTTGACATCATTGTAAACAGATTGACTAGCAAAGGCAATTGGAAGAGAGAATTGATTTTCATATAGGGTAAGATTATCTTTTTGATATACATCTTGGAAACCATACTTGTCAATAGAACTTTCTGAGATATTGTACTGGATGCCAAATAAACTATCAGCCAAAATACTATTATTGGCATAACGGAGATTGAGATTAGTTCCAGAGGATTTAAACCCAAGTTTATCCAAAGTAGAGCTTGCTGAACGATTTCGAACAGAAGAAAATTGAGAGATTCCATTGTAGTTGAATTTCATACTGTCATTTCCTGTCTGAGTCTCTAGTTTCTCAGTACGAGAAAATTGATTCCCAATATATGTTGAGAAAGATTCCATAGCTGGGATATCTCGATTATAAGCACTTCGAGAAGCAAATCCCCATTCCTTAGCAATTCCGTTCATTTGAGATGAAGCATTTAAACTCATTTCAACCAGTATAAATAAAGAGATTAGAATAGGAAATAGATTCACAGAGATAAACTTTTTGATAACTGCAAGGAGTAAAAGAGAATAGACAACAAAAAATTCAAGAGTAAGCAGAATATTCAAATCTGTTAAAAAAGAATAATGTGATTTTAGATAGATGGTAGCTAAAAATCCTGTTACTATAAGAAAAAGCGAAACTAAAAAATTCCAGACTTTCAGTTCTTTCAGACGAATTAAGACTTCTGCTGCTATGTAAATTAATAATGTAGAGAAAATCCAAGCATAGCGATGTAAAAACATATTGGGAGTATGCATACCTTGCCAAAATAAATCAAGCACTTCTATATAAAAGCTTGCAATTAGAAATGCAAAGAAAATTGCATAGATAAGTTTCACGTGAAACTTAATAGATTTAAGTGTAAAAAATAAAATGGTCAAAATAAAGGGAAGTAGTCCGACAAAAATCATTGGGATAGCCCCATACTTTGTTGTATCAAAGGAACCAATGAATTGCTTAGCAAAGAGATCAAGATACCAGCTACTTTCAGTTTGAAACTTTGTAACTTCACTCAATTTTTCTCCATGTGTCTGTAAATCAAACAGAGTGGGAAGAGTCAGAATCAAACTAGCCATACCAGCTAAAAAGGAGGTCACAACAAAATCAAGAACAGATGATTTTCGAGTCTTAAAGTCCCACGAAATTTGACAGAGATACCAGAAAATAAGAAACAATGCTGTCATATAGCCAAAATAATAATTTTGAATAAACAAAATTGACAGACTTGTAAAGTACAATAGGAATTTCTTTTCAGTTATCAGTAGATGTAAACCAGTGATAATTAAAGGAATCAAGATAAAAACATCTAGCCAGGTTTTTATCTCTAATTGACTGACAGAGAAACTCATCAGAGCATAGGAAGTAGATAAAGCTAGTTTTAAAGGCTTAGGAATCGATTGAAATAATTTATTTAAACTAAAATAAGTTGACAGTCCAATCAATCCAAATTTTAATAGAGTTGTCAGATAGACAGCATCTGGCATATTCGACAGATTAAAAAAGTAAACTAGAGACGAAAGGAAACTTCCCAAGTAATAACTAGATAGGGCATAGAAATTTAATCCGAGGCCACTTGTAAAGGTGTAAAACAGACTACCATTTCCATGTAGGATATTTCGTAAAGCTACATCAAAAATAACGTATTGATGAAACCCATCTCCTAATAGTGGAGATGTATCGCTATTCCAGTAGATACCTTGAGATAGATATACTCCTATCATAATGATTACAGGAATGATGAAAGAAACAAAATAGGTCCAATATGTTTTAAAAAATAATTTCATGTTACCTCATAAAATGTTAGAAAACTCAGCTGGTTAACCCAACTGAGTTTTGAATTTTTTTAGTCTTTCCAAAGTTCTTTAACTTTTGCTTGTACTTCTGCATTTTCTAGGAATTCATCATAGGTTTCATCGATACGGTCAATGACGCCATTTTTAGACAAGACAATGATATGGTTAGCTAGAGTTTGGATAAACTCGTGGTCATGACTGGCAAAGATGATTGATTCTTTAAAGTTTTTCAATCCATCGTTCAAGCTTGAGATAGATTCCAAGTCCAAGTGATTGGTTGGATCATCAAGTACAAGGACATTTGATTTTAAAAGCATAAGTTTTGAAAGCATGACACGAACTTTTTCTCCCCCTGACAAGACGTTTACAGGTTTGTTAACCTCATCCCCAGAGAAGAGCATACGGCCTAGGAAGCCACGTAGGAAAGTATTGTCATCTTCTTCTTTACTCGCGAATTGACGCAACCAGTCAAGGATTGACTCTCCCCCTGCAAAATCAGCTGAGTTATCTTTTGGAAGGTAAGATTGACTGGTAGTTACTCCCCACTTGACAGTTCCTTCATAGTCAATGTCCCCCATGATTGCACGAATTAATGCAGTCGTTTGGATGTCATTTTGTCCAATAAGCGCTGTCTTATCACCTGGACGCAAGATAAAGCTGATATTATCTAAAATAGTTTCGCCATCAATCTTTACAGTTAGATTTTCTACTGTCAAGAGATCATTACCGATTTCACGTTCTGCTTTAAAGTTGATAAATGGATATTTACGACTAGATGGCACAATTTCTTCAAGCTCAATCTTATCAAGCATTTTCTTACGTGATGTTGCTTGTCTTGATTTAGAAGCATTGGCAGAGAAACGGGCAACGAATTCTTGCAATTGTTTAATTTTTTCTTCTGCTTTAGCATTACGGTCTGCTAGCAATTTAGCAGCAAGTTCAGAAGATTCCTTCCAGAAGTCATAGTTTCCGACATATAGTTTGATTTTTCCAAAGTCAAGGTCGGCCATGTGAGTACATACTTTGTTTAAGAAGTGACGGTCGTGGGATACTACGATAACGGTGTTATCAAAATCAATCAAGAAGTCTTCTAACCAAGTAATCGATTGGATATCCAAACCGTTGGTAGGCTCGTCCAAGAGAAGAACATCAGGTTTACCAAAAAGTGCTTTGGCAAGGAGAACTTTTACTTTCTCACCGTTTGCCAATTCGCTCATGTTTTGATAGTGCAATTCTTCTGGAATGTTTAGTTTTGAAGTAGTTGAGAGGCTTCACTTTCTGCTTCCCAGCCCCCAAGTTCGGCAAATTCTCCCTCGAGTTCGGCAGCACGCACTCCATCCTCATCTGAGAAATCTTCCTTCATGTAGATAGCATCTTTCTCTTTCATAATGCTATAAAGTTTTTCATTTCCCATGATAACGACATCAATGGCACGTTCATCTTCATAGTCAAAGTGATTTTGACGAAGAACAGAGAGACGTTCATCTGGACCAAGAGAGATGTGACCAGTAGTAGGTTCGATATCTCCGGCTAAAATTTTTAAGAATGTAGACTTCCCAGCACCGTTAGCACCGATTAATCCATAAGTATTTCCTTCTGTAAATTTGATATTGACATCATCAAAAAGTTTGCGATCACTAAAACGTAGTGAAACATCAGATACTGTAAGCAATGTTTTTCTCCTATATGTGTAATATATTTATTCTACTAGAAAATACAGAAATATTCAAATTTTTATTTGTCAATTTTGTGTAAATAAGATTTACAGCATCCTTTACACAAATCCGTAGATAGCAAGGCTGATTTATTTTGATAAATTACGGTTATTTCATGAAAAAAATGCTATAATTGAAGGGACCATATCGAAGGAGAATAAAATGACTAAACCCATTATTTTAACAGGAGACCGTCCAACAGGAAAATTGCATATTGGACATTATGTTGGAAGTCTCAAATCGAGTATTATTACAGGAAGAGGATAAGTATGATATGTTTGTGTTCTTGGCTGACCAACAAGCTTTGACAGATCATGCTAAGGATCCTCAAACAATTGTAGAGTCTATTGGGAATGTTGCTTTGGATTATCTTGCGGTTGGATTGGATCCGAGTAAATCAACTATCTTTATTCAAAGTCAAATTCCAGAGTTGGCTGAACTATCTATGTACTATATGAATCTAGTTTCATTAGCACGTTTGGAGCGCAATCCGACAGTAAAAACAGAGATTGCTCAGAAAGGCTTTGGAGAAAGTATTCCGACAGGATTCTTGGTCTATCCAATCGCTCAAGCAGCTGACATCACAGCTTTCAAGGCCAATTATGTTCCTGTTGGGACAGATCAGAAACCAATGATTGAGCAAACTCGTGAAATTGTTCGTTCTTTTAACAATGCATATAACTGTGATGTCTTGGTGGAACCGGAAGGCATTTATCCAGAAAATGAGAGAGCAGGGCGTTTGCCTGGTTTAGATGGAAATGCTAAAATGTCTAAATCACTCAATAACGGTATTTATTTAGCTGATGATGCGGATACTTTGCGTAAAAAAGTAATGAGTATGTATACAGATCCAGATCATATTCGAGTGGAAGATCCAGGTAAGATTGAGGGAAATATGGTTTTCCATTATCTAGATGTTTTTGGTCGTCCAGAAGATGCTCAAGAAATTGCTGACATGAAAGAACATTATCAACGAGGTGGTCTTGGTGATGTGAAGACCAAGCGTTATCTACTTGAAATATTAGAACGTGAACTTGGTCCTATTCGTGAGCGCCGTATCGAATTTGCTAAGGATATGGGAGAAGTTTATAATATGCTTCAAAAAGGTAGTGAAAAAGCGCGTGAAGTTGCGGGTCAAACCCTATCTGAGGTTAAAGGTGCAATGGGACTCAATTATTTTAACTAAGTTTATTTTACAAGAAACTATCATTTCTATCTCAAAGAAAAGATAGTTTTTATTTACCCCTGTAACATTTGACAAATTTTTATAGAATGGTATGATAGATACAATATAAAAAGAGTCAAGCTCAAAAAGAAAGAAAAGAGGAAACTTCGAATGTCTAATTGGGACACTAAATTTTTGAAAAAAGGTTTTACCTTTGATGATGTATTGCTTATTCCAGCTGAAAGTCATGTATTACCTAATGATGCTGATTTAACAACTAAATTGGCAGATAATTTGACTTTAAATATCCCAATTATTACTGCTGCTATGGACACAGTGACAGAGAGTCAAATGGCCATTGCTATTGCTCGTGCAGGTGGTCTCGGAGTTATCCATAAAAACATGTCAATTGCTCAACAAGCAGACGAGGTTCGCAAAGTAAAACGTTCTGAAAATGGAGTTATTATTGATCCCTTCTTCTTGACTCCTGAACATACAATTGCTGAAGCTGATGAGCTTATGGGACGTTACCGTATCAGTGGTGTTCCAGTTGTTGAAACACTTGAAAATCGTAAATTGGTTGGTATTTGACAAACCGAGATCTTCGTTTTATTTCAGATTATAACCAACCAATCTCAAATCATATGACTAGTGAAAATCTTGTTACTGCTCCTGTGGGTACAGATCTTGCAACAGCTGAGAGTATTCTTCAAGAACACCGTATTGAAAAACTTCCGTTGGTAGATGAATTTGGTCGTCTTTCTGGTTTGATTACTATCAAAGATATTGAAAAAGTGATTGAGTTTCCAAATGCTGCTAAAGATGAATTTGGTCGTCTTCTAGTTGCAGGTGCAGTAGGTGTTACTTCAGATACATTTGAACGTGCAGAGGCTCTTTTTGAGGCAGGAGCGGATGCGATTGTTATTGATACTGCACATGGTCATTCTGCAGGTGTCTTGCGTAAAATTGCTGAGATTCGTGCTCATTTCCCAGACCGTACTTTGATTGCTGGAAATATTGCTACTGCTGAAGGGGCACGTGCCCTTTATGAAGCAGGTGTAGATGTTGTAAAAGTCGGTATCGGGCCAGGTTCTATCTGTACTACTCGTGTAATTGCAGGAGTTGGTGTCCCTCAAGTGACAGCAATCTACGATGCTGCAGCTGTTGCGCGTGAATATGGTAAAACGATCATTGCTGACGGTGGAATCAAGTATTCTGGAGATATTGTAAAAGCACTTGCAGCTGGTGGAAATGCTGTTATGCTTGGATCAATGTTTGCTGGAACTGATGAAGCTCCAGGTGAAACTGAAATCTTCCAAGGACGTAAATTCAAGACTTACCGTGGTATGGGATCAATCGCTGCTATGAAGAAAGGTTCAAGCGATCGTTACTTCCAAGGTTCTGTCAATGAAGCAAATAAACTTGTTCCAGAAGGAATTGAAGGTCGTGTTGCTTATAAAGGAGCGGCAGCTGATATTGTCTTCCAAATGATTGGTGGTATTCGCTCTGGTATGGGTTACTGTGGTGCAGCTAACCTTAAAGAACTACACAATAATGCTCAATTTATTGAAATGTCTGGTGCTGGTTTGAAAGAAAGCCATCCTCATGATGTACAAATTACTAATGAGGCACCAAATTATTCTATGTAAAAAACAATGAAAAGAACTCCCGTGAAAACAGGAGTTCTTTTACAATGCTGTCAAGTTTTATTTACAATAGCTTTACCATCCTGAATAGTAAAAATACTTAGATTTTCTGGTAGATTCTGAAGATGATCTAAGCTGGTTGTTGTAATAAAGGTTTGGATTGAATGAGAAATCGTTTCTAATAATTTTAGTTGTCTAGTGTTGTCAAGCTCGCTCATAACATCGTCAAGCAGTAATATTGGAGATTCTGTAGTAATACTTTCCATTAATTCGATTTCTGCTAATTTTATCGATAGGACGAGACTACGATGTTGACCTTGACTTCCAAAACTAGCATCCATCCCATTTATATAAAAAGAAATATCATCTCGATGAGGACCAACACCAGTATTCTTTTTAAATAAATCTCTGGATCTACTTTTTTCTAAAGCAATTTTGAAAGATTCAGATAAATCTTCTTTGTCAGCTAGCTTGACAGAAGATTGATAGGATATTGACAATTCTTCAATCTGATTAGATAATTCAAAATGTTTCTTACGGCCAAAATGCTCTAGTTTTTTTATGAAATCTAAGCGATGATTCATTACACGACATCCATAATCGACTAGCTGATCATCTAGTACTGAAAGGAAGGTTTCATCTATTGTTTGAGCTGATTTTAAATAGGTGTTTCTTTGCTTAAGAATATGGTTATAATTGGTTAAATCTGATAAATAGATTGGCTTAATTTGCCCAAGCTCCATATCAATAAATTTTCGTCGAACTGAAGGTGCTCCTTTAATTAGTTGTAAATCTTCGGGAGCAAATAAGACAACATTCATGTGTCCTACATAATCTGAAAGTCGTGCCTGTTTTAAGTGATTAACTTTTGTAACACGTCCCTTTTGTGTTAGTTCAATTTCGAGAGGAATGGATCCCGTTTTTTTCTGAACAAGACCTGAAAGATGGAGTTGTTGCTCATCAAAATGAATGAGATTTTTATCTGTTCGAGTTCGATGACTACGTGTTAAGGCTAAAAAATAGATAGCCTCTAACATATTTGTTTTTCCTTGTGCATTGCGTCCTAAAAAGACATTTAATTTAGGATTAAAGTCTATTTTCGTCTCTTTATAGTTACGAAAAGTTTTGAGAGATAGGTGTTGTAGCCACATGATTATCTACCAGGGAATAGTGGAGCTTGTTTGCTTTTGGGAGATGAAGTAGGTTTTGATTTATCTTTTTTTACTCCTTTATTCATCTCCTTAACAAGTTTAGCGATTCGTTCTTTTTCAACTTTATCAGCTTGATATTCCTCTTGCTCCTCAGAAGTAGGCTGTGTCAACAAGATGTCAATATTCATGTCAGGGATGTAAACTTTATCGCCGATACGAAGTTTTTTACCACGACGACTCTCTAATTCCCCATTAAAGTAAACAGAATGTTCAGAGAGAAATGATTTGATAGCTCCTCCGCTATGTGTAATTCCAAGTTCTTTGAGTAGTGCTTGGAGGGTAATAAATTCTTCAAATAATTTGTATTCCATAATTCACCTCAATCTTTGGTATTATACCATATTTTCCTAAAAATAGTGAGAGAAACAAGGAGTAATGTAAGCGATTTTTATTTCAAAAGTGTTACAGAGAACAAGAAAATTTCAGGTTTTCGTGATATAATAGAAGTCTGTATATAAGGAGGTAAATCATGGAGTTAGTGCATGGAATTTCAACACATTTTATCCAATCAAAAAAGTTTAAAACGAACAAAATCACCGTGCGTTTTACCGCTCCATTATCTCTTGATACGATTGCAGGTCGCATGTTGAGTGCGAGTATGCTAGAGACTGCTAATCAGATGTACCCCACTTCTCAAGATTTGAGAAAACATTTGGCCAGTCTATATGGTACAGATATGTTAACCAATTGTTTCAGAAGAGGGCAAAGTCACATTGTAGAATTGACATTTACCTATGTTCGTGATGAGTTTTTAAGTAGGAAAAATGTGCTAACTTCTCAGATTTTGGAACTTGTAAAAGAAACTTTTTTTTCACCTGTAGTAGTTGATAATGGGTTTGATTTGGCCTTATTTGAAATTGAGAAAAAACAATTGCTAGCAAGTTTAGCAGCTGATATGGATGATTCTTTTTATTTCGCACACAAAGAATTAGATAAATTATTTTTTTATGATGAACGTCTCAAATTGGAATACAGTGATTTACGAAATCGTATTTTTAGCTGAAACTCCACAAAGTTCTTATTCTTGTTTTTCAAGAATTTTTGACCAATGATCGAATAGATTTCTTTTTCCTAGGTGATTTTAATGAGGTTGAAATTCAAAATGTATTAGAATCATTTGGCTTTAAAGGTCGAAAAAGGAGATGTGAAGGTTCAGTATTGTCAACCTTATTCCAATATTCTTCAAGAAGGTATGGTTCGGAAAAATGTGGGACAATCCATTTTGGAATTGGGTTATCATTGTCCTTCTGAATATGGTGATGAGCAACGTTTACCCATGATTGTAATGAATGGTTTACTTGGTGGATTTGCTCACTCTAAACTGTTTACAAATGTCCGTGAAAATGCTGGATTGGCTTATACTATTTCAAGTCAGCTCGATTTATTTAGTGGATTCTTGAGGATGTATGCTGGTATCGATCGAGAAAATCGGAACCAGGCTCGTAAAATGATGAATAATCAACTGCTTGATTTAAAAAAAGGATATTTTACAGAGCTTGAGTTAGAGCAGACCAAGGAAATGATTCGTCGGTCTTTGTTACTTTCTCAAGATAATCAATCTTCATTGATTGAACGGGCTTATCAAAATGCCTTACTTGGAAAATCTTCAGCAGACTTTAAAAGTTGGATTGCAAAACTCGAGCAAGTTGACAAAGATGCTATTTGTAGAGCAGCTAATAATGTGAAACTACAAGCGATTTACTTTATGGAAGGAATAGAATGACAAAGGTTGTTTTTGAAGAAAAATACTATCCAGCTGTAAAAGAAATGGTTTATCGAACTCGTTTGTCAAATGGCTTGACAGTTGCTCTTTTGTCTAAAAAGGAATTTAAAGAGGTTTACGGGGGTGTAACTGTCCAGTTTGGTTCAGTAGATACGCTTGTCACAGAAGTTGACGGGGATGTAAAACAATACCCTGCAGGAATTGCTCATTTTCTTGAACATAAATTGTTTGAGAGAGAAGATACTAGCGATTTGATGTCGGCTTTTACGAGTCTAGGTGCAGATAGTAATGCCTTTACAAGCTTTACAAAAACAAACTATCTTTTTTCATCGACGGACTATCTCTTAGAGAATTTAGATTTACTTGATGAATTGGTAACATCAGCACATTTCACCGAAGATTCCATTTTAAGAGAGCAGGATATTATTCAGCAAGAACGAGAAATGTATCAAGATGACCCAGATTCGTGTTTATTCTTTTCAACTTTAGCAAATTTGTATCCTGGCACACCTTTAGCAACTGATATAGTTGGAAGTGAGGAATCAATTTCCCAAATCAATCTAACTAATTTGCAAGAAAATTTTACAAGATTTTACAAACCTGTAAATATGTCTCTGTTTTTAGTTGGTAATTTTGATGTGGAGCTAGTTCAGGACTATTTTGAGAGAAAAGAACTGAAAGATTTAGATGTTCAGGAAGTAGCAAGAGAAAAGTTTGTTTTACAGCCTGTAAAGCAAACAGACAGTATGAGAATGGAAGTATCTTCTCCAAAACTGGCGATTGGAGTTAGAGGTAAACGAGAAGTTGCTGAGGCGGATTGCTATCGATATCATATTTTATTAAAATTATTGTTTGCAATGATGTTTGGTTGGACTTCGGATCGTTTTCAAAAATTATATGAATCAGGTAAAATAGATGCTTCCTTATCTCTTGAAATTGAAGTAACAAGTCGCTTTCATTTTGTCATGTTGACAATGGATACAAAAGAGCCGGTTACTTTATCTCATCAGTTTAGGAAGGCTATTCGTAATTTTACAAAGGATTTAGATATTACAGAGGATCATTTAGACATTATCAAAAGAGAGATGTTTGGAGAATTTTTCAGTAGTATGAACTCTCTTGAATTTATTGCAACGCAATATGATATTTTAGAAAATGGTGAGACAATTTTTGATTTGCCGAAAATTTTACAGGAAATTACTTTAGAGGATGTCCTTGATGCTGGACATCATTTAATAGATGATGGTGATATAGTTGATTTTACAATATTCCCATCGTAGCAATCTATCATAATAGACACTAGAAAGAAGGGATGACAAGTATGAGGAAAAAAACAATTGGTGAGGTTTTACGTTTAGCCAGAACCAACCAAGGGTTGACTTTAGAAGAATTACATAAAAAAACAGAAATTCAGTTGGATATGTTGGAGGCAATGGAAGCTGATGATTTTGATCAACTTCCTAGTCCCTTTTATACTCGCTCTTTTTTGAGAAAGTATGCGTGGGCAGTTGAGCTAGATGAGCGAATTGTCTTGGATGCTTATGATTCTGGGAGCATGATTACGTATGAGGAAGTAGATGTTGATGAAGACGAGTTGACAGGTAGAAGACGTTCAAGTAAGAAAAATAAGGCATCATTTTTACCTTTATTTTATTTTATACTCTTTGCATTATCGATTGTAATTTTTGTGACTTATTATGTTTGGAACTATCTCCAGACTCAACCGGAGCGTTCAACTGCGTCTAGTTATAGTGTAGTCCAAGCAACAAGCTCGACTAGTTCTGTAACTTCATCTTCAAGTAGTAGTTCATCTAGTAGTTCTTCTAGTATAGAATCGGCTATAAGTTTGTCAGGTGAAGGAAATTACGTAGAAATTGCTTATAAAACAAGTAAGGAAACTGCAAAATTACAATTATCAGTCTCAGATGCTAGAAGTTGGGTTAGTGTTTCAGAAAGTGATCTTGAGGGTGGTGTGACCTTATCACCGGATAATAAAAGTGCGGAAACAACAGTTTCAACAAAAAATCCTGTGACCATTACTTTAGGTGTTGTCAAAGGTGTTGCCTTAACAGTAGATAACCAAACTGTCGACTTATCGAAATTAACAGCTCAAACTGGACAAATCACTGTAACCTTTACTAAAAATTAAGGAAAAACGAATGAGAAAAGAACAAATTCCAAATCTCTTAACAATAGGTCGAATTCTTTTTATACCTATTTTTATATTTATTCTAACGATAGGAAATTCGCTAGAGAGTCATATAGTGGCAGCTATTATCTTTGCTGTTGCCAGTATCACCGACTATTTAGATGGATATTTAGCTCGTAAATGGAATGTGGTCAGTAATTTCGGTAAATTTGCAGACCCTATGGCGGATAAACTACTAGTTATGTCGGCTTTTATTATGTTGATTGAATTAGGTATGGTTCCGGCTTGGATTGTTGCAGTAATTATCTGTCGTGAGTTGGCTGTGACAGGTTTGAGGCTTTTATTGGTTGAAACTGGTGGAACAGTTTTAGCAGCAGCAATGCCTGGAAAAATTAAAACTTTTAGTCAGATGTTTGCGATTATTTTCTTGCTATTACATTGGACTTTACTTGGCCAAGTTTTACTTTATGTAGCCTTGTTTTTCACTATCTACTCTGGCTATGATTATTTCAAGGGTAGTGCCTATTTATTTAAAGGGACATTTGGTTCGAAATGAAATCAATTATTAATGTAAAAAATCTTTCTTTCGCTATAAGGAAAGTCAGGAATATTATGATGTGAAGGATATTACGTTTCACGTGAAACGTGGAGAATGGCTTTCTATTATAGGGCATAATGGTAGTGGTAAATCAACTACTGTCCGGTTAATTGATGGCTTATTGGAAGCGGAATCTGGAGAGATTGTAATAGATGGCCAACGGTTGACTGAGGAAAATATTTGGAATATACGTCGTCAAATCGGTATGGTTTTTCAAAATCCAGACAATCAATTTGTTGGAGCGACTGTTGAAGATGATGTTGCTTTTGGTTTGGAAAATCAGGGACTTTCTCGTCAAGAAATGAAAAAGAGAGTGGAAGAAGCTCTGGATTTGGTTGGCATGTTGGACTTTAAAAAGAGAGAGCCAGCGCGTCTATCAGGTGGCCAAAAACAACGTGTGGCCATTGCAGGTGTTGTAGCTCTAAGACCAGCTATTTTAATCCTAGATGAAGCGACAAGTATGTTGGATCCTGAGGGACGTAGAGAACTGATTGATACAGTAAAAGGAATTCGAAAAGACTATGATATGACAGTCATTTCCATTACACATGATTTGGAAGAAGTGGCCATGAGTGACCGCGTATTGGTCATGAAAAAAGGATCGATTGAATCAACCAGTAGTCCAAGGGAGCTTTTCTCTCGAAATGATTTAGATCAAATTGGATTAGACGATCCTTTTGCCAATCAATTAAAACATTCTTTGAGCCAGAATGGCTATGATTTACCTGAAAATTATTTGACAGAAAGTGAGCTAGAGGATAAGCTATGGGAATTGCTCTAGAAAATGTGAGTTTTACGTATCAAGAAGGGACTCCCTTAGCTTCAACAGCTTTGTCAGATGTTTCTTTGAGGATTGAAGATGGTTCTTATACGGCTTTAATTGGCCACACAGGTAGTGGTAAATCAACTATTTTACAACTTTTAAATGGTTTATTGGTGCCAAGTCAAGGGAGTGTGCGAGTTTTTGATACCTTAATCACCTCGACTTCTAAAAATAAAGACATTCGTCAAATTAGAAAACAGGTTGGCTTGGTATTTCAGTTTGCTGAAAATCAGATTTTTGAAGAAACGGTTTTGAAAGACGTTGCTTTTGGACCGCAAAATTTTGGAGTTTCTGAAGAAGATGCGGAGAAGAATGCGCGTGAGAAACTGGCTCTGGTTGGAATTGATGAATCACTTTTTGATCGTAGCCCGTTTGAGTTGTCAGGTGGACAAATGAGACGTGTCGCCATTGCAGGCATACTTGCCATGGAGCCAGCTATATTAGTCTTAGATGAACCCACAGCAGGCCTAGATCCTCTGGGGAGAAAAGAGTTGATGAATTTGTTCAAAAAACTCCACCAGTCAGGGATGACCATCGTTTTGGTAACACATTTGATGGATGATGTTGCCGAATATGCGAATCAAGTCTATGTGATGGAAAAGGGACGTTTAGTTAAGGGGGGAAAACCAAGTGATGTCTTTCAAGATGTTGTGTTTATGGAAGAAGTGCAGTTGGGAGTACCTAAAATCACAGCTTTTTGTAAACGATTGGCTGATAGAGGTGTGTCATTTAAACGATTACCGATTAAGATAGAGGAGTTCAAGGAGTCGCTAAATGGATAGTATGATTTTGGGGCGTTATATCCCAGGGGATTCGATTGTTCACCGGTTGGATCCACGTAGCAAATTGCTTGCCATGATGCTACTGATTTTAATCGTTTTTTGGGCTAATAATCCCTTGACGAATTTAATTCTTTTTATAGCGACAGGGATCTTTATTGCCTTGTCAGGAGTATCTCTTTCATTTTTTATTCAGGGCTTGAAGTCTATGTTTTTCTTGATTGCCTTCACAACTATTTTTCAATTGTTTTTCATTTCTAATGGGAATGTTTTATTTGAGTTTTCGTTTGTGAGAATCACGGATTATGCTTTGCAACAAGCTGGAATTATTTTTTGTCGCTTTGTATTGATTATTTTCTTTTCAACTTTGTTAACCTTAACGACTATGCCCTTAAGTTTGGCATCAGCTGTCGAAGTTTTGTTAGCACCTTTAAAGCGTGTGAAAGTTCCAGTTCATGAAATTGGCTTAATGCTGTCCATGAGTTTGCGCTTTGTCCCAACCTTGATGGATGATACGACGCGGATTATGAATGCACAGAAAGCGCGTGGAGTGGATTTTGGTGAAGGAAGCATTGTTCAAAAGGTGAAGGCTATGATTCCCATTTTGATTCCTCTTTTTGCGACAAGTTTAAACGTGCAGATTCTTTAGCTATCGCTATGGAAGCGCGTGGGTATCAGGGTGGAAGAGGAAGAAGTCAATACCGACAACTGAAATGGACTCTAAAGGATACGTTGACCATTCTTGTCATTCTCGTACTTGGTTGTTGCTTATTTTTCTTAAAATCTTAGTAGCTTTTAAGAATTGATAAAAAGTTACTGTAACAGTTTTTGATATAAAGGTAGGGATATGAACCGTTTTAAAAAATCAAAATATGTCATTATTGTTTTTGTCACTGTTCTGCTTGTGTCAGCTCTCTTAGTGACGACTTATTCAAGTGCAATTGTGACAAAATTAGGAGATGGAATCTCATTGGTGGATAGGGTTGTACAAAAGCCTTTTCAGTGGTTTGATTCTGTCAAATCAGATTTGACTCATTTGACACGAACATATAATGAAAATGAAAGTTTGAAGAAACAGATTTACCAATTAGAAGTTAAATCAAATGAGGCGGAAAGTTTAAAGACGGAAAATGAACAATTGCGCCAATTACTTGATATGAAGTCCAAATTGCAAGCTACAAAGACTTTGGCAGCAGATGTTATTATGCGTTCTCCAGTATCTTGGAAGCAGGAATTGACCTTGGATGTAGGTAAATCAAAAGGGGCTTCTGAGAACATGTTAGCCATTGCAAATGGTGGCTTGATTGGGAGTGTTTCAAAAGTGGAGGAGAACTCTACTACGGTTAACCTTCTGACAAATACGGAAAATGCTGATAAGATTTCAGTAAAGATTCAACATGGTTCTACTACAATTTATGGAATTATTGTTGGTTATGACAAGGAAAATGAAGTTCTTAAAATTAGCCAATTAAATAGTAATAGCGATATTAGTGCGGGAGATAAGGTGACCACTGGTGGATTAGGAAACTTTAATGTTGCGGATATTCCAGTTGGTGAAGTGGTGGCCACAACGCATAGTACGGATTATTTGACACGAGAAGTAACTGTTAAATTGAGTGCAGATACTCATAATGTGAATGTGATAGAATTAGTGGGGAATTCATAATGAGACAGTTGAAGCGGGGTGGAGTATTTTTATTGCTTCCTTTCTTTGTTCTAATTGATGCCCATATTAGTCAGCTTCTGGGCTCATTTTTCCCTCATGTACATTTGGCTAGTCATTTTCTCTTTCTATTTCTCTTATTTGAGACGATAGAAGTATCAGAGTATCTTTACCTAGTCTATTGTTTTATGATAGGCTTGGTTTATGATATTTACTTTTTCCATCTAATAGGGATTGCAACTCTCTTATTTATCTTATTGGGAGCCTTTCTTCATAAATTGAATAGTGTTATTTTGTTGAATCGTTGGACAAGAATCTTAGCTATGATTGTTATGAGTTTTCTATTTGATATGGGAGCCTATCTATTTGCATTAGTGGTAGGTTTAACTGTAGATAGTCTGCCGATTTTTATCGTTTATAGCTTAGTACCGTCAATGATTTTAAATCTTGTGTGGATGCTTATTTTTCAGTTTATTTTTGAAAAATATTATCTATAAGAAAGAAATAAAAATGTAACAAAGGCGTAATATTCATTAGGCCTTTTTTTGGTATACTAGTAATGTCTTTAAAAGAAGGAGTATCTACGAAATATGAAGAAAAAAATCTTAGCGTCACTTTTACTAAGTACAGTAATGGTTTCTCAAGTAGCTGTTTTAACAACTGCGCATGCAGAGACTACTGATGACAAAATTGCTGCTCAAGATAATAAAATTAGTAACTTAACAGCACAACAACAAGAAGCCCAAAAACAAGTTGATCAAATTCAGGAGCAAGTATCTGCTATTCAAACAGAGCAATCAAACTTGCAAGCTGAAAATGATAGACTACAAGCAGAATCTAAAAAGCTTGAGGGTGAAATTACAGAACTTTCTAAGAATATTGTATCTCGTAATGATTCATTGCAAAAACAAGCTCGTAGTGCTCAAACAAATGGAGCTGCAACAAATTATATCAATACAATTGTAAATTCAAAATCAATTACAGAAGCTATTTCACGTGTTGCTGCAATGAGTGAAATCGTGTCTGCAAACAACAAAATGTTGGAACAACAAAAAGCAGATAAAAAAGCTATTTCTGAAAAACAAGTAGCAAACAATGATGCAATTAATACAGTTATTGCAAATCAGCAAAAACTAGCTGATGATGCTCAATCATTAACTACAAAACAAGCTGAATTGAAAGCTGCAGAATTGAATCTTGCTGCTGAAAAGGCTACTGCAGAAGATGAAAAAGCAAGTTTACTTGAGAAAAAAGCAGCAGCGGAAGCAGAAGCTAAAGCAGCTGCAGAAGCAGAAGCAGCTTATAAAGCTAAACAAGCAAGTCAACAACAAACGGTTGTTGATTCTGGAAATACAACTTTCACTGCACAAGTTCAAGCAGTATCTAGTTCTTCTGAATCAACAAGTTACACTCCTGCGCCAGTGACACATCGTCCAACATATAGTACAAATGCTTCAAGTTATCCAACTGGTGAGTGTACATGGGGAGCTAAGACATTGGCTCCTTGGGCTGGAGATTACTGGGGTAATGGAGCACAGTGGGCTACAAGTGCAGCTGCTGCAGGATTCCGCACAGGATCTACACCCCAAGTTGGTGCCATTGCATGTTGGAATGATGGTGGATATGGTCACGTAGCCGTGGTTACAGCTGTTTCATCATCAACAAGTATCCAAGTATCTGAATCAAACTATGGTGGAAACCGTACAATCGGAAATAAACGTGGTTGGTTTAATCCTACTACAACTTCAGAAGGTTTTGTAACATATATCTATCCAAACTAATGAATGAAACGAAGAGGCTCGATTTGAGTCTCTTTTATGATTTGTATAGTTAACTTACTTTAAAAATCTACTAAAATAGCTTGAAAATATTGAGAAAGTATGGTAAAATGAAACTTGTCGTGTGAACGATAATACTCATTCTTGATGAATTGTGAAACAGTTGCTCTTGGGTCGTTTTGCGAGTTGAAGTCAAGAAGAGGAAAAAAACAAAAAGGAGAAATACTCATGGCAGTAATTTCAATGAAACAACTTCTTGAGGCTGGTGTACACTTTGGTCACCAAACTCGTCGCTGGAACCCTAAAATGGCTAAATACATCTTTACAGAGCGTAACGGAATCCACGTTATCGACTTGCAACAAACTGTAAAATACGCTGACCAAGCTTACGATTTCATGCGTGATGCAGCAGCTAACGATGCAGTTGTATTGTTTGTTGGTACTAAGAAACAAGCAGCTGATGCGGTTGCTGAAGAAGCAGTACGTTCAGGTCAATACTTCATCAACCACCGTTGGTTGGGTGGAACTCTTACAAACTGGGGAACAATCCAAAAACGTATCGCTCGTTTGAAAGAAATCAAACGTATGGAAGAAGATGGAACTTTTGACGTTCTTCCTAAGAAAGAAGTTGCACTTCTTAACAAACAACGTGCACGTCTTGAAAAATTCTTGGGTGGTATCGAAGATATGCCTCGTATCCCAGATGTGATGTATGTAGTTGACCCACATAAAGAGCAAATCGCTGTTAAAGAAGCTAAAAAATTGGGAATCCCAGTTGTAGCGATGGTTGACACAAATACTGATCCAGATGATATCGATGTAATCATCCCAGCTAATGATGACGCTATCCGCGCTGTTAAATTGATCACAGCTAAATTGGCTGACGCTATCATCGAAGGACGTCAAGGTGAAGATGCAGCAGCGGTTGAAGCAGAATTTGCAGCTTCAGAAACTCAAGCAGATTCAATTGAAGAAATCGTTGAAGTTGTAGAAGGCGACAACGCTTAATTTATACAAATAGTAATTACCTAGGAGGGCGGGGCTTAGCCCGGCTCTCCTATTTTTAAAAAATATAGGAGAATCAAAATGGCAGAAATTACAGCTAAACTTGTAAAAGAGTTGCGTGAAAAATCTGGTGCCGGTGTTATGGACGCTAAAAAAGCGCTTGTAGAAACAGACGGTGACATCGAAAAAGCGATTGAATTGCTTCGTGAAAAAGGTATGGCTAAGGCAGCTAAGAAAGCTGACCGTGTTGCTGCAGAAGGTTTGACTGGTGTTTATGTTAACGGTAATGTTGCAGCAGTTATTGAAGTAAACGCTGAAACTGACTTCGTTGCGAAAAACGCTCAATTCGTTGAATTGGTAAATACTACAGCTAAAGTTATTGCTGAAGGAAAACCTGCTAATAATGAAGAAGCACTTGCTTTGACAATGCCTTCAGGTGAAACTCTTGAAGCTGCATACGTATCTGCAACAGCAACTATCGGAGAAAAAATCTCATTCCGTCGCTTTGCATTGATTGAAAAAACAGACGCACAACACTTTGGAGCTTACCAACATAACGGTGGACGTATCGGTGTTATTTCAGTTGTTGAAGGTGGAGACGAAGCACTTGCTAAACAATTGTCAATGCACATCGCAGCGATGAAACCCACAGTTCTTTCTTATAAAGAATTGGATGAGCAATTCGTTAAAGATGAGTTGGCACAATTGAACCACGTAATCGACCAAGACAACGAAGCCGTGCAATGGTTAACAAACCAGCTCTTCCACACTTGAAGTATGGATCAAAAGCTCAATTGACTGATGAAGTAATCGCTCAAGCTGAAGCTGACATCAAAGCTGAATTGGCTGCAGAAGGCAAACCAGAAAAAATCTGGGACAAAATCATCCCAGGTAAAATGGATCGCTTCATGCTTGATAACACTAAAGTTGATCAAGCCTATACACTTCTTGCACAAGTCTATATCATGGATGACAGCAAGACAGTTGAAGCATACCTTGAATCAGTTAACGCTTCAGTAGTTGAGTTCGCTCGCTTTGAAGTTGGCGAAGGTATCGAGAAAGCTGCAAACGACTTCGAAGCTGAAGTTGCAGCTACAATGGCAGCAGCCTTGAATAATTAATAATACAAAAGGAAGCTAAATTGCTTCCTTTTTTCTATGCAGTAGACTCCTATAGGGAGAGGTTTCTACTTTTCAAGGTAAACAAAAAGCCCTATAATAAGGGCTAAATGTATTTAGGAGACTATACTTCAAATTCATAGAGTGCTGTAGACAAATAACGTTCGCCGTTATCTGGTGCAAGAGCAAGAACTTTCTTACCTGTACCTAATTTCTTAGCAACTTCAATGGCTCCATAGATAGCTGCAGCTGAAGAAATACCAACAAGGAATCCTTCTTTTCCACCAATCTCACGGCCAAGTGCAAGAGCATTATCTGAGGTTACACGAACGATACCATCATAGGCATTTGTATCAAGTGTATCAGGAATAAATCCAGCTGAGATACCTTGAATTTTGTGAGGACCAGGTTTTTCACCAGATAGAATAGCAGATTCATCTGCTTCTACTGCATAAACTTGGATGTTAGAATTTGCTGTTTTGAGTGCATGGGAAACACCAGAAATTGTTCCACCGGTACCAACTCCAGCAACAAAGGCATCTAATCCATCTTTACCGAAAGCAGCTAATATCTCAGCTCCTGTTGTTCTTTCGTGTATTTCTGGATTAGCTGGATTGTCAAATTGAAGAGGAAGGAAACCATCACGTTCAGTAGAGATTTCTTGAGCTTTAGCAATAGCACCTTTCATTCCCTCACTACCAGGAGTTAGGACGAGTTCAGCACCATAAGCTTGGATAATCTTACGTCGTTCTACACTCATAGTTTCAGGCATAACGATGACAACTTTATATCCTTTAGCAGCACCTACCCATGAAAGTCCAATACCAGTGTTTCCACTTGTTGCTTCAACAATAGTAGAACCAGGTTTCAGAATACCATCTTGTTCAGCTTTTTCAATCATGCTAAGGGCAATACGGTCTTTTACAGATGAACCAGGGTTAAATGCTTCAAGCTTTACATAGACGTCAGCAGCACCTTCTGGCACGATGTTGTTAAGTTTAACGATCGGAGTTTGACCGATTAATTCAGTAATGTTGTTATAAATAGCCATAATACACCTCTTTGTATAAGATATTTCTAGTATAACGCTATCTATACCATTTGTAAAATATAGAAATCCTATCGGAGCGATAGGATTTTTTTATATCATAAGTCTAAGCCATTAATTTTCAAGCGATTGTGATAAGCTAACTCTAGTAAATATGTATAGAGTGGAACAATATCCGTTTTCTTAGGGAATTCAAATTTATGAGCACTAAAATGCTCATTATGTGCTTTTAGAAAGACATTTTCTAAATAAGTAATAGTAATTTCACTATCATCTATACTTGCTCCTGCAGTTTCCATTTCAACGTTAATAATATTCATTAAAAAGATTGATTTAATGGACATCTTACGACCAGTAGCACCTTGTTTATTTGTAAAGATAATACGGATATTTGTAAATATAATTGAGTCACGAATCAGTTTATATCCACTTTGAATTTCTTCATTATCTAGTAGATATTGTCCATATTCTTTGATAAGAGTTTCTTTGTTTTGCTCGCTAAAGTTACCAGCGAGTCCTTGAATGAATTTTCCAAATGCCATATTTCTATCCTTTATTTACACTAAGTTTACAGGAACTTCAACTTCACGTAAACCTTGATCAGTTAAAGTGACTTTCCCATTAAAAAACTCTACCAGTGCGGCTTTAATATTTTCTTTTTCTTCTTTATCAACATAAATCCTCGTATCGACTTGATCTGTAAAGTTTGTCTCAAGTTCCATGAGATCATGTTCTTTAAGGAAGTTACTGTATTCTTGGTACTGAGCATAAGACATTTGAATAGCAATGCCAGCCTGTTCCTTTATTTCAATGATGCCAATTTCCTTGACAGCTAAGGCTACACTGCCGGCGTAAGCACGAATCAGTCCTCCAGCGCCTAGCTTAATGCCACCAAAGTAGCGTGTCACTACTACACAGACATTAGTGAGATTGTGATTTCTAGCACCCCAAGCATGGGAACTCCAGCAGTACCACTGGGCTCACCATCATCACTTGTACGTTTGATTTCACTACGTTCTCCAATAATGAAGGCAGAGCAGTTATGCGTAGCTTTGTAGTGTTCTTTTTTGATGGCAGTAATGAAGTCACGAGCCTCTTCTTCGCTATAAACACGCTTGGCATGACAGATAAAGCGTGATTTTTTGATTTCTTCTTGGACTTGACCGTCCTCTTTAATTGTTCTAAATTCCATGATTTAATTGTACTAAAAAATCATCTAAAGCGCTAGGTTTTTACGAATAAAGAAATATGAAAGTAAATCCAAATTATCTCGGTCGTTTGTTTACTGAGAATGAATTAACAGAAGAGGAATGTCAGTTGGCGGAGAAACTTCCCGCAATGAGAAAGGAAAAAGGGAAACTTTTCTGTCAACGTTGTAATAGTCCTATTCTAGAAGAATGGTATTTGCCCATCGGTGCTTACTATTGTCGGGAGTGCTTAATTATGAAGAGAGTTAGGAGTGATCAATCTTTATACTATTTCCCACAGGAGGATTTTCCGAAGCAAGATGTTCTTAAATGGCGCGGGCAATTAACTCCTTTTCAAGAAAAAGTATCAGAGGGCCTGCTTCAAGCGGTAGACAAGCAAGAGCCAACCTTGGTTCACGCTGTAACAGGAGCTGGAAAGACAGAGATGATTTACCAAGTTGTGGCCAAAGTGATTGATGAAGGTGGTGCAGTTTGTTTGGCCAGTCCTAGAATTGATGTGTGTTTGGAGCTGTATAAGCGATTGCAACAGGATTTTACTTGCGAGATAGCCCTACTACATGGAGAATCAGAGCCGTATTTTCGAACACCATTAGTTGTTGCGACGACCCATCAGTTATTGAAGTTTTATCAAGCTTTTGATTTGTTGATAGTGGATGAAGTAGATGCTTTTCCTTATGTTGACAATCCAATGCTTTACCACGCTGTCAAGAATAGTGTAAAGGATAATGGGCTGAGAATCTTTTTAACAGCGACTTCTACCGATGAGTTAGATAGGAAGGTTCGTTTAGGAGAATTAAAACGATTGAGTTTGCCAAGACGATTTCATGGAAATCCTTTGATTGTTCCTAAACCTGTCTGGTTATCTGATTTTAATCGTTACTTAGATAAGAATCGTTTGTCACCAAAGTTAAAGTCTTATATTGAGAAGCAGAGAAAGACAGGTTATCCGTTACTCATTTTTGCTTCAGAAATTAAGAAAGGAGAGCAGTTAAAAGAAATTTTACAGGAGCAATTTCCAAATGAGAAAATTGGTTTTGTGTCTTCTGTCACAGAAGATCGATTAGAGCAGGTACAAGCTTTTCGAGATGGAGAACTGACAATACTTATCAGTACGACGATATTGGAGCGTGGAGTTACCTTCCCTTGTGTGGACGTTTTCGTAGTAGAGGCCAATCATCGTCTGTTTACCAAATCTAGCTTGATTCAGATTTGTGGACGAGTTGGGCGAAGCATGGATAGACCGACAGGAGATTTACTTTCTTCCATGATGGGTTAAATGCTTCAATCAAGAAGGCAATTAAGGAAATTCAGCAGATGAATAAGGAGGCGGGGCTATGAAGTGCTTGTTATGTGGGCAGACTATAAAGACTGTTTTAACTTTTAGTAATCTCTTACTGCTGAGGATTGATGTCTCCTATCTTTGTTCAGACTGTGATTTTACTTTTGAAAGAATTGGAGAAGAACACTGTCCAAACTGTATGAAAATAGATTTGTCAACAAAGTGTCAAGATTGTCAATTTTGGTGTAAAGAGGGAATTGAGGTCTCTCATAGAGCTATTTTCACTTACAATCAAGCTATGAAGGATTTTTTCAGTCGATATAAGTTTGATGGAGACTTCCTTTTAAGAAAAGTGTTCGCTTCATTTTTAAGTGAGGAGTTGAAAAAGTATAAAGAGTACCAATTTGTAGTCATTCCCCTAAGTCCTGAAAGATTACTTGAGAGGGGATTTAACCAGGTTGAAGGTTTAGTTGAAGCAGCAGGGTTCTCCTTTCAAGACTTACTAGAGAAGAGAGAGGAGCGGGCCAGTTTTTCTAAAAATCGCTCAGAACGCTTGGGGACAGAACTTCCTTTCTTTATTAAAAGTGGAGTCACTATTCCTAAAAAAATCCTCCTTATAGATGACATTTATACTACTGGAACAACTATAAATCGTGTGAAGAAACTGTTGGAAGAGGATGGTGCTGAGGACGTAAAAACATTTTCCCTTGTAAGATGAGGAAAAAATTTGCAAAAATAAAATGAAAGCGTTATAATGAAGTCAGAAAAACAAAAATGTTTAGAAAGAAGGTACTCATATGATTAAATATAGTATCCGTGGTGAAAACCTAGAAGTAACAGAAGCAATTCGTGATTATGTAGTTTCTAAACTCGAAAAGATCGAAAAGTATTTTCAAGCTGAACAAGAGTTAGATGCTCGAGTAAACTTGAAGGTGTATCGTGAAAAAACTGCTAAAGTGGAGGTGACGATTCCGCTTGGATCAATTACTCTTCGTGCAGAAGATGTATCTCAAGATATGTATGGATCAATTGATCTTGTTACTGATAAAATTGAACGTCAGATTCGTAAAAATAAAACAAAAATCGAGCGTAAAAATAAAAATAAGGTAGCAACTAGTCAATTATTTACAGATGCTTTGGTGGAAGATTCAAATGTTGTCCAGTCTAGAGTTGTTCGTTCAAAACAAATTGATTTAAAACCAATGGATTTGGAAGAAGCTATTCTACAGATGGATTTATTGGGACATGATTTCTTTATCTATGTGGATGTTGAAGATCAAACAACTAATGTGATTTATCGTCGTGAGGATGGCGAAATCGGTTTGTTAGAAGTTAAAGAATCTTAATTAGAATACGTGTAAAGGTAGGTTTACTGAATTGTAAACCTCCTTTTTCTTATAATTGATAGAATTACTGATTACACTTTTAAAAAGTCGCTTTTTGGTGGTTATTATGGTATAATGGGTGCCAAGAGGTTTGGAATGAAAAAATTTTATGTAAGTCCTATTTTCCCCTTAATATTAGGAATAGTGGCGTTCGGAGTGCTATCTGTGCAACTTGTTTTTGTAACGAATACACTGGTAACGCTATTTCTTTTGCTACTTATTTTGGGTTCATATAGTTTATTATTCATCCATCAGAGAGACTATTACTCAAAGAGTGAAGTAGAACAAATCCAGTATGTAAACCACCAAGCTGAAGAAAGTTTGACGACCTTGTTAGAACAGATGCCTGTCGGAGTCATTAAATTAGACTTGTCGTCAGGTGAAGTTGAATGGTTTAATCCTTATGCTGAATTGATTTTGACTAATGAAGTGGGCGAGATTGATGTTGCATTAATTCAAACAATTATAAAGGCTTCTGTGGGGAATCCAGGTTCTTATGCTACCTTGGGTGAGACCCGTTATTCGGTTCATATAGACAAGGTGTCTGGAGTTCTTTACTTCTTTGATGTATCAGGAGAATACGAAGCGACTGTTGAGTTAGTCACGAGTCGTCCGGTTATTGGGATAGTTTCGGTTGATAACTACGATGACTTAGAAGATGAAACATCGGAGTCTGATATCAGTCATATTAACAGTTTTGTAGCCAATTTTGTTTCAGAATTTGCTGGGAAACATGCCATGTTCTCTCGTCGAGTGAGTATGGACCGTTTTTATCTATTTACGGACTATACGGTACTTGAGGGATTAATGAATGATAAATTTTCTGTTATCAATGCTTTCAGAGAAGAGGCGAAACAGAGACAGTTGCCCTTGACCTTAAGTATGGGATTTTCTTATGGTGATGGAAATCATGATGAGATAGGGAAAGTTGCTTTGCTCAACTTGAACTTGGCTGAAGTACGTGGTGGCGACCAAGTGGTTGTCAAGGAAAACGACGAAACGAAAAATCCAGTTTATTTTGGTGGTGGGTCTGCTGCCTCAATCAAACGTACACGGACCCGTACGCGCGCTATGATGACAGCTATTTCAGATAAGATTCGGAGTGTAGACCAGGTTTTTGTAGTTGGTCACAAAAATCTAGATATGGATGCTTTGGGCTCTGCTGTAGGTATGCAGTTGTTTGCCAGCAATGTGACTGAAAATAGCTATGCTCTTTACGACGAAGAACAAATGTCGCCGGATATTGAACGAGCTGTTTCATTCTTAGAAAAAGAGGGAGTTACGAAGTTGTTGTCTGTTAAGGATGCAGTGGGGATGGTGACCAATCGTTCTTTGTTGATTCTTGTAGACCATTCAAAGACAGCTTTAACTCTATCAAAAGATTTATGATTTGTTTATCCAAACCATTGTTATTGACCACCACAGAAGGGATCAGGATTTCCCAGACAATGCGGTTATTACTTATATCGAAAGTGGTGCAAGTAGTGCCAGTGAATTGGTAACGGAATTGATTCAGTTCCAAAATTCTAAGAAAAATCGTTTGAGTCGTATGCAGGCCAGTGTTTTGATGGCTGGTATGATGTTGGATACTAAAAATTTCACCTCACGAGTGACTAGTCGGACATTTGATGTTGCTAGCTATCTCAGAACGCGCGGAAGTGATAGTATTGCTATCCAGGAAATCGCTGCGACTGATTTTGAAGAATATCGTGAGGTCAATGAACTTATTTTACAGGGGCGTAAATTAAGTTCAGATGTATTGATAGCAGAGGCTCAGAACTCGAAATGCTATGATACAGTTGTTATTAGTAAGGCAGCAGATGCCATGTTAGCCATGTCAGGTATTGAAGCGAGTTTTGTTCTTGCGAAGAATACACAAGGATTTATCTCTATCTCAGCTCGAAGTCGTAGTAAACTGAATGTACAACGAATTATGGAAGAGCTGGGAGGTGGAGGCCATTTTAATTTGGCAGCAGCTCAAATTAAGGATTTAACCTTGTCAGAAGCAGGTGAAAAACTGACAGAAATTGTATTAAATGAAATAAAGGAAAAGGAGAAAGAAGAATGAAAGTAATCTTTTTAGCAGATGTTAAAGGAAAAGGTAAAAAAGGCGAAATTAAGGAAGTACCGACAGGCTATGCGCAAAACTTTCTTATCAAAAAGAATCTAGCCAAAGAAGCGACTGCTCAAGCTGTAGGTGAACTTCGTGGTAAACAAAAATCCGAAGAGAAAGCTCACGCTGAGATGATTGCAGAAGCAAAAGCAATTAAAGCCCAACTCGAAGCAGAAGAAACAGTTGTAGAATTTGTTGAAAAGGTTGGTCCAGATGGCCGTACCTTTGGTTCTATTACCAATAAGAAGATTGCAGAAGAATTGCAAAAGCAATTTGGAATTAAGATTGATAAACGTCATATCCAAGTACAAGCTCCGATTCGAGCAGTTGGTTTGATCGATGTACCAGTGAAAATCTATCAAGATATCACAAGTATAATCAATCTTCGTGTGAAAGAAGGATAAATTTACACCTTCTTGACAATATTGTAAAAGGAAGGGAAGTCTGATGGCCGAAGTAGAAGAGTTACGAGTACAACCTCAAGATATTTTAGCTGAGCAATCCGTTTTGGGGGCTATCTTTATTGACGAGAGTAAGCTTGTTTTTGTGCGAGAATATATTGAGTCTCGGGACTTTTTTAAGTATGCCCATCGTTTGATTTTCCAAGCTATGGTCGATTTATCCGATCGTGGCGATGCTATAGATGCAACAACAGTTCGGACCATTCTTGATAATCAAGGGGATTTACAGAATATTGGTGGCCTGTCTTACCTGGTTGAGATTGTCAATTCTGTGCCAACTTCTGCTAATGCGGAGTATTATGCTAAGATAGTTGCAGAAAAGGCTATGCTACGGCGATTAATCGCCAAGTTGACAGAGTCTGTCAATCAAGCTTACGAGGCTTCACAACCAGCTGATGAAATCATTGCTCAGGCAGAAAAAGGTCTAATTGATGTCAGTGAAAATGCTAATCGAAGTGGATTTAAGAATATTCGAGATGTGTTGAATGTCAACTTTGGAAATCTGGAAGTTCGCTCGCAGCAAACGACCGATATTACAGGTATTGCTACGGGCTACCGTGATTTGGATCATATGACGACTGGACTTCATGAGGAGGAGTTGATTATCTTAGCAGCCCGTCCGGCGGTCGGTAAGACAGCCTTTGCCTTGAATATCGCTCAGAATATTGGAACTAAGTTGGACAAACGGTTGCTATCTTTTCGCTAGAAATGGGTGCGGAAAGTCTAGTGGATCGTATGTTGGCGGCAGAAGGTTTGGTGGAATCGCATTCTATCCGTACGGGTCAATTGACCGATGAGGAATGGCAAAAGTATACCATTGCTCAAGGGAACCTAGCCAACGCGAGTATCTATATCGATGATACTCCAGGGATTCGGATCACGGAAATTCGTTCGCGCTCACGTAAACTGGCTCAAGAAACTGGAAATCTTGGTTTGATTTTGATTGACTATTTGCAGCTTATCACGGGAACTGGTCGAGAAAACCGTCAACAAGAGGTTTCTGAAATTTCACGTCAATTGAAAATTTTAGCTAAGGAATTGAAGGTTCCAGTAATCGCTCTAAGTCAGCTATCTCGTGGTGTAGAACAACGTCAGGATAAGAGACCAGTTTTGTCTGATATTCGTGAATCGGGGTCTATTGAGCAGGACGCTGATATCGTAGCCTTTCTTTATCGCGACGATTACTATGAGCGTGGTGGTGAAGAAGAGGAAGGCATACCAAACAATAAGGTAGAAGTTATTATCGAGAAAAACCGTAGTGGAGCTCGTGGAACAGTGGAATTAATTTTCCAAAAAGAATACAATAAATTTTCAAGTATCTCAAAGAGGGAGGCATAAGATGTCAGATGCATTTACAGATGTAGCCAAGATGAAAAAAATCAAAGAAGAAATCAAGGCACATGAGGGACAAGTCGTAGAAATGACTTTGGAGAATGGCCGTAAGCGACAAAAAAATAGATTGGGCAAGTTAATTGAGGTTTATCCATCCCTATTTATCGTTGAATTTGGGAACGTTGAAGGAGATAAACAAGCTAATGTTTACGTTGAGTCCTTTACTTACTCAGATATCCTTACAGAAAAGAATTTGATTCATTATCTGGACTAAAGTGAGAAACTTTCTCACTTTTTCTTTTTTCTCCGAATAATTTAAGTGAAGGTAATCTTCGACTTATATTATTTTTCAAGGAGGATGAATGAAAATTTCACCATTTACAGTAACAGAGACAGGGTTTTCTTTTAGAAAATCAGTTAAAAAGGTTGTTCCTTTTTTAGTAGTAGGATTGATGCTAGCAGCGGGTGATAGTGTATATGCCTATTCTGGAGGGAATGGATCGTTTGCGCGTGGGGATGATTATCCTGCTCATTATAAAAATGGAAGGCAGGAGATTGACAAATGGCGAATGTATTCTCGTCAGTGTACTTCTTTTGCAGCCTTTCGATTAAGTGGTGTAAATGGTTTTGAGATTCCAGCTGCTTATGGAAATGCGAATGAATGGGGGCATCGTGCTCGTCGTGAAGGTTATCGTGTCGATAATACACCAACGATTGGCTCCATTGCTTGGTCTACTGCAGGAACTTATGGTCATGTTGCTTGGGTGTCAAATGTAATGGGAGATCAGATTGAGATTGAAGAATACAACTATGGAATAAGGGAATCTTATAATAAGCGCGTCGTGAAGGCCAATACCATGACTGGATTTATTCATTTTAAAGATTTGGCTGGTGGCAGTGATGGAAATAGTCAATCCTCAACTTCAACAGGAGGAACACATTTTTTTAGGACTAAGTCAGCTATCAAAAATCAGCCTCTAGCTAGCGCAATTGCGATTGATTACTATTATCCTGGGGAGAATGTTCATTATGATCAGATTCTCGAAAAAGACGGATATAAGTGGTTGAGTTATACTGCTTATAATGGAAGCCGTCGTTATGTACAATTGGAGGCTGTGAATACAAATCCTCTTGATTCTCACGTCCTAAATGACTCTCGTATCTCTTCCACAGGAGGAACACATTTTTTTAAGGCTAAATCTGCTATCAAGACTCAGCCCCTAGCTAGCGCAACTACAATTGATTATTATTACTCTGGGGAGAACGTTCATTATGATCAGACTCTCGAAAAAGATGGATACAAATGGTTGAGTTATACTGCTTATAATGGAAGTCGTCGCTATGTTCAGTTGGAAGAAGTTTCGAACTCGGATGTTCACCAACCAGAAAATATCTCTAACAACAATACGTATAGTAGTTTGGCTACAAATTGGAAGAAAGTGAATGGTAGTTGGTATCATTTTAAATCCAATGGTTCTAAATCAACGGGATGGCTAAAAGATGGTCCTAACTGGTATTATTTGAAATCGTCAGGTGAAATGCAGACAGGTTGGTTACAGGAGAAAGGATTTTGGTATTATCTAGATGACTCAGGGACAATGAAAACGGGCTGGTATCAAGTCTCTGGTAAGTGGTATTATTCTTACTCTTCAGGTGAGCTAGCTGTAAACACGACAGTTGATGGCTATAGAGTAAATGCTGATGGTGAATGGATTCAGTAGAAGAAAGATTCACTAGTAATAATGTTAATATTAAAAAGAAAGCTTAAGACAAGCTTTCTTTTTAGTTTTTTAGATATGTAAACACTATATTTTTTTAGATATTAACATATTACTTGATTATATTTCAAAAAAGAGTTACAATGTACCTAAATATAATACTCAAAAAGGGGTCTAAATGATGAACAAAAAGAAAATGATTTTAACCAGTTTGGCTAGTGTGGCTGTTTTAGGTGCTACATTTGTTGCATCTCAACCGTCTGTTGTAAAAGCTGATGACAAACCAACAGCTACTCAACCTACTGGAGAAACTAAGCCTACACCTGTGGCTGAAACTCAAAAAACTGACGTAGAAAAAGCAAAAGAAGCTGAAAAAGCGGCTAATGCTAAAGTTGTTGAAGCTCAGGAAAAAGTGGACACTACAATAATTACAGCTAATGAAGTAGCTACTAAACTTGACACAGAGAAAAAAGAAGCTGCTGACGCTGAAACTGCAAAAGTCGAAGCTGAAAAAGCTAAAAAGACTGCTGATGATGAATTAGCTGATGCTAAAGCTAAAGCAGCTAAAGCTGACTCTAAAGCAAAAGAAGAGGTCGCAAAAGAAGAAGCAGCCGCAAAAGAAGAAGCCGAAGCTAAAGAAGCTTTAACTGAAGCTTTGAAACAAATCCCTGATAACGAATTACTTGATAAAAAAGCGAAAGAAGAATTATTAAAGGCTGTTGAGTCTGGTGAATTAAATGCTTCTGATATTCTTGCTGAGTTAGCAGATGATGCTGAAAAAGCACAAGATACTAATCCAACCATTACAACAGAAACTCCTGTATCTAAAGACAAGCTTCCTGAAGAGGTGCAAGCGGGAATTGAAGAAGGTGAAGCAGCAGATGCTGCTCGTCCTGCCTCAGAAAAACTGCAAGACAAGGCTGATGATTTAACTGAAACAATTGAAAACTTAACGGATGATGCTGAGAAATTAAAAGCTGATGCCGAAAAGAAAGCTGAAACACTAAAAAAACAGGAAGATACTTTAAAAGAAGCAAAAGAAGCTCTTAAATCTGCTAAAGATAATGGATTTGGTGAAGATATCACAGTACCATTAGAAAAAGCTGTAACTGCGATTGAAAAAGAACGCGATACTGCGAAATCTGAATTTGACGAAGCTGATGAAAAAATTCAAGCTGCTACAGCTGAAATTCAAGATTTAACTGAAAAACGGGATAATCTTCTTGAAGAAGTAAAAAAAGCAGAAGCAAAAGAAGCTGCAGAACCAGCTAAACCAGCAGAAGAAACTCCAGAGGAAGAAGCTGAACCAACCGAAGCTGAAAAAGCTGCTAAAGCTAAAGCAGAGGCTGATGCTAAAGTTGCTGAATTAGAGAAGAAAGTTGCTGAAGAAGCTAAAAAGGTTGAAGAAGCTACAGCTAAAGCTAAAAAAGAAGCTGAAGATGTAAAAGCTGCAGAAAAAGCAAAAGAAGAAGCAGACAAAGCTAAAGCTGATGCAGAAGCTGAATTAGCTAAGGCTAAAGAAGAAGAAGCTAAAGCAAAAGCTAAAGTTGAAGAAGAAGTTAAAAAAGAAGAGGACGCTAAAAAAGAAGAAGCAGATAACTTAGAAGCTTTGAAAGGTGCTTTAGATCAACTTGAAAAAACGGCTGAAGATAAAATCAACAAGGATGATAGCATCAATCCTGAAGATAAAGCGAAAGCTATAGAAGAAGCAAAAGCTGAAATCGGTAAAGAAGCCTTATTAAAAGCGATTGAAGATGGCGTTCTTACAGCTACTCAAGCTGTAGATGAATTCGTCAACGATGGGAATACAAAAGATAAAGCTCCTGAAGTAGTTGATGAAACTAAAAAATTAAACACTGAAGAAGCTAAAAAAATTGATGAAGCAGCTAAAAAAGAAGCTTCGAAACCAATTGTAAAAAAACTTACAGACATTGCTGATGATTTAGCTGAAAAAATTGAAAAATTAACTAACGAAGCTGAGAAAGATAAAGAAGACGCTGCTGAAAAAGCTAGGGTAGTAGAAGAGAAGAATGCTGCGTTAGATAAACAAAAAGAAACATTAGAAAAAGCTAAAACTGCTCTTGAAACTGCTAAGAATAACAATGCGGATCAAGCTATCCAAGATGGATTGCAAGATGCTGTAACTAAACTAGAAGCTTCAGTCGCTTCTGCTAAAGTAGCTGCTGATGAAGCTCAAGCTAAATTTGACGAAGTTAATGAATCATTACAAGCACGTAAAGCTGCAATCGATACACTAACTGATGATTACAACGCCACTTTAGGTTATATCGAAAACTTAAAAGAAGTTCCTAAAGGTGAAGAATCTAAAGACTTCAGTGGTGGAGTAAATCCTAGTGATGCACCTTCTGATGATGCTAAACAACCTGACGAAGTACCAACAGCTCCTAACGCTCCTGCCTTTAACGGTGGTGTGAATCCTAGTGACTCTCCTTCTGACGATGCTAAACAACCTGACGAAGTACCAACAGTTCCTAACGCTCCAGAATTTAATGGTGGTGTGAATCCTAGTGATTCTCCTTCTGACGATGCTAAACAACCTGACGAAGTTCCAACTGCTCCTAATGCTCCTGAATTTAACGGTGGTGTGAATCTTAGTGATTCTCCTTCTGGAGATAATGAATCTGATTTCAATGGTGGGGTAAATGATGCAACACCTCCTACTGTAGCCGATGCTCCAGAATATACAGGAGGCGTTAATAGTGTAGAAGCAGCAATTAACGAAGTTCCAGAATATACAGGAGGCGTTAATAGTGTAGAAGCAGCAATTAACGAAGTTCCAGAATATACAGGAGGCGTTAATAGTGTAGAAGCAGCAATTAACGAAGTTCCAGAATATACAGGAGGCGTTAATAGTGTAGAAGCAGCAATTAATGAAGTTCCAGAATATACAGGAGGCGTTAATAGTGTAGAAGCAACAATTAACGAAGTTCCAGAATATACAGGAGGCGTTAATAGTGTAGAAGCAACAATTAACGAAGTTCCAGAATATACAGGAGGCGTTAATAGTGTAGAAGCAGCAATTAATGAAGTTCCAGAATATACAGGAGGCGTTAATAGTGTAGAAGCAGCAATTAATGAAGTTCCAGAATATACAGGAGGCGTTAATAGTGTAGAAGCAGCAATTAATGAAGTTCCAGAATATACTCTTACAACAGCAGGTACTAACAAGGATAATACTTATCAAGCGCCAGCAGCAAAAGCAGAAGATAAAAAAGAACTTCCAAATACTGGTGGTAAAGATAATGTTGCAGTTGCATCATTAGGATTCCTTGGATTGTTCCTTGGTGCCATTCCATTTGTGAAACGTAAAAACTAATTCATTTCGTATCTTGAAAGAGAGGGAATAACTTCCTTCTCTTTTTTATATTATCTTAGTTTCTCTCAGAGAACTCTTCCCAATGGTATTTTTTGGTGCTTTCCTTTATAATGGGTGTATGGATAAGAAAAAATTATTATTGATTGATGGGTCTTCTGTTGCTTTTCGGGCGTTTTTTGCGCTCTATCAGCAGTTGGACCGTTTTAAGAATGCGGCTGGTTTGCATACCAATGCGATTTATGGCTTTCAGTTGATGTTGAGCCATTTGTTGGAGCGGGTTGAGCCTAGTCATATTTTGGTGGCTTTTGATGCGGGAAAGACGACCTTCCGGACAGAGATGTATGCGGACTATAAGGGTGGTCGGGCTAAGACTCCGGATGAGTTTCGTGAGCAATTTCCCTTCATTCGTGAGTTGCTGGATCATATGGGAATTCGTCACTATGAGTTGGCTCAGTATGAGGCGGATGACATTATTGGGACACTGGATAAACTAGCTGAGCAGGATGGTTTTGATATTACCATTGTCAGTGGGGACAAGGATTTGATTCAGCTGACGGATGAGCATACGGTGGTTGAAATTTCCAAGAAAGGTGTGGCTGAGTTTGAGGCCTTTACGCCAGATTATCTCATGGAAAAGATGGGCATTACACCGAATCAGTTTATCGATCTCAAGGCGCTTATGGGTGATAAGTCGGATAATATCCCTGGGGTGACCAAAATCGGTGAAAAGACGGGTATCAAGCTCTTGCTGGAGCATGGTTCGCTTGAGGGGATTTATGAAAATATCGATGGGATGAAGGCTTCTAAGATGAAGGAAAATCTTATCAATGATAAGGAACAGGCCTTTTTGTCTAAAACACTGGCGACCATTGATACCAAGGCACCGATTGAGATTGGTTTGGAGGATTTAGTTTATAGTGGTCCAGATGTGGAAAATCTCGGGAAATTCTACGATGAGATGGGCTTCAAACAGCTCAAGCAGGCTTTAAATGTGTCGTCAGCTGATGTGGCTGAGAGTTTGGACTTTACTATTGTTGACCAAGTCAGTCAAGATATGCTGAGCGCAGACTCCATCTTTCACTTTGAGCTTTTTGGTGAGAATTACCATACGGATGATTTGGTTGGTTTTGCTTGGTCTTGTGGAGATAAGTTCTATGCTTCAGACAAGCTTGAGCTTTTGCAAGAGCCTATTTTCAAGGACTTTTTAGAAAAAACACCTCTGAGAGTTTATGACTTTAAAAAGGCTAAAGTTCTCTTGCATCGTTTGGGTGTGGATTTGCAGGCGCCTGCTTTTGATAGCCGTTTGGCTAAATACCTCCTTTCGACTGTGGAAGACAATGAAATTGCGACCATCGCTAGTCTTTATGGTCAGACTTACTTGGTTGATGATGAGACTTTCTATGGTAAGGGTGTCAAGAAGGCCCTTCCTGAACGTGAGAAATTCTTGGAGTATTTAGCTCGTAAGCTTGCTGTTTTGGTCGAAACAGAGCCTATTTTGCTTGAAAAACTCAGCGAAAATGGGCAATTAGAGCTTCTTTATGATATGGAACAACCTCTGGCTTTTGTCCTTGCTAAGATGGAAATTGCTGGGATTACAGTCAAGAAAGAGACCTTGCTTGAGATGCAGGCTGAAAATGAGCTTGTCATTGAAAAACTCACTCAGGAGATTTATGAGCTGGCTGGTGAGGAGTTTAATATCAACTCGCCTAAGCAGTTGGGCGTACTTCTCTTTGAAAAATTGGGACTTCCTCTAGAATACACTAAGAAAACCAAGACTGGATACTCGACAGCGGTGGATGTCTTGGAGCGCCTTGCTCCGATTGCTCCGATTGTTAAGAAAATCCTAGACTATCGTCAGATTGCTAAGATTCAGTCTACTTATGTGGTTGGCTTGCAGGACTGGATTTTGGCGGATGGCAAGATTCATACGCGCTATGTGCAGGATTTGACCCAGACTGGGCGTCTGTCTAGTGTGGATCCAAACTTGCAAAATATTCCTGTTCGTTTGGAACAAGGTCGTCTCATTCGTAAGGCTTTTGTGCCTGAGTGGGAGAATAGTGTCCTGCTTAGTTCGGACTATTCACAGATTGAATTGCGCGTTTTGGCGCATATTTCTAAAGACGAGCACTTGATTAAGGCCTTCCAAGAGGGGGCAGATATCCATACTTCGACAGCCATGCGGGTCTTTGGTATTGAGCGTCCTGAGGATGTGACTGCAAATGACCGTCGCAATGCCAAGGCCGTGAACTTTGGAGTGGTTTACGGGATTTCAGACTTTGGCTTGTCTAATAATTTGGGCATCAGCCGTAAGGAAGCCAAGGCTTATATTGATACCTACTTTGAACGCTTCCCAGGTATTAAAAACTACATGGATGAAGTGGTGCGTGAGGCGCGTGATAAGGTCTATGTAGAGACCCTCTTCAAGCGTCGTCGTGAGTTGCCAGATATTAATTCGCGCAACTTCAACATTCGTGGTTTCGCAGAGCGGACTGCCATTAACTCCCCTATCCAGGGTTCGGCGGCAGATATTCTCAAAATTGCCATGATTCAGCTGGATAAAGCCTTGGTTGCAGGTGGTTATCAGACTAAGATGCTTCTGCAAGTGCACGATGAAATCGTCCTTGAAGTTCCTAAGTCTGAATTGGCAGAGATGAAAAAATTGGTGAAACAAACCATGGAAGAAGCCATTCAACTCAGTGTTCCCCTTATCGCAGATGAAAATGAAGGGGCAACCTGGTACGAGGCTAAATAAAAAAGTTATGTAGAGTTTGAAGCACTTGTTTTCAAACTCTTTTTCATGTTTTTCTGTAAGCAGTTTCCTTGACATTTTTTTTGTTTTGCGCTATTATATGTCCATATAATATATGGGAGTCTGTGTACAGTCTGAGAGGAAGTGTTAAACTTCGACCGCACCTGATCTGGGTAATGCCAGCGTAGGGAACGATACTTAGTCTATTCTTGACCTTTTCCATATATGGCAAAGGTTTTTCTTGTTGTCAAAGGAAAACGAGAAGAGGAGGTTCTTATGAAAGCAAGCATTGCCTTGCAAGTTTTACCCTTAGCACAGGGGATTGATCGAATTGCTGTTATCGATCGAGTCATTGCTTATCTGCAAACTCAAGAAGTGACTATGGTAGTGACACCATTTGAAACGGTCTTGGAAGGGGAGTTTGATGAGCTTATGCGCATTCTAAAAGAAGCGTTAGAAGTGGCAGGGAAGGAGGCAGATAATGTCTTTGCCAATGTCAAAATAAATGTAGGAGAGATTTTAAGTATTGGTGAGAAACTTGAAAAGTATACTGAGACGACACATTAGTCTATTGGGCTTTCTAGGAGTCTTGTCAATCTGGCAACTAGCAGGCTTTCTTAAACTTCTCCCCAAGTTTATCCTGCCGACACCTCTTGAAATTCTCCTGTCCTTTATTCGTGACAGAGAATTTCTCTGGCACCATAGTTGGGCGACCTTGAGAGTGGCTTTGCTAGGTCTAATTTTGGGAGTTTTGATTGCCTGTCTCATGGCTGTACTTATGGATAGTTTGACTTGGCTCAATGACTTGATTTACCCTATGATGGTGGTTGTTCAGACTATCCCGACCATTGCCATAGCCCCTATTCTGGTCTTGTGGCTAGGTTATGGGATTTTGCCCAAGATTGTCTTGATTATCTTGACGACAACCTTTCCTATCATTGTCAGCATTTTGGATGGTTTTAGGCATTGTGACAAGGATATGTTGACCTTGTTTAGTCTGATGCGTGCCAAGCCTTGGCAAATCCTGTGGCATTTTAAAATTCCAGTCAGTCTGCCTTACTTTTATGCAGGTCTGAGGGTCAGTGTCTCCTACGCCTTTATTACAACCGTTGTATCTGAGTGGTTGGGAGGTTTTGAGGGTCTTGGTGTTTATATGATTCAGTCCAAGAAACTGTTTCAGTACGATACCATGTTCGCTATTATTATTCTGGTATCCATTATCAGTCTTCTGGGTATGAAGCTGGTTGATGTCAGTGAAAAATATGTTATTAAATGGAAACGTTCGTAGAATTAAAATGTTTCTAAAAAAGAAAAGAGGAAAGAAAATGAAGAAAACATGGAAAGTGTTTTTAACGCTTGTAACAGCTCTTGTAGCTGTTGTGCTTGTAGCTTGTGGTCAAGGAACTGCTTCTAAGGACAATAAAGAGGCAGAACTCAAGAAAAATTGACTTTATCCTAGACTGGACACCAAATACTAACCATACAGGGCTTTATGTTGCCAAGGAAAAAAAGGTTATTTCAAAGAAGCTGGAGTGGATGTTGATTTGAAATTGCCACCAGAAGAAAGTTCTTCTGACTTAGTCATTAATGGTAAGGCACCATTTGCAGTGTATTTCCAAGACTACATGGCTAAAAAAATTGGAAAAAAAGGTGCAGGAATTACTGCCGTTGCAGCTATCGTTGAGCACAATACATCAGGAATTATCTCTCGTAAATCTGATAATGTAGCTAGTCCAAAAAGACTTAGTTGGTAAGAAATACGGGACTTGGAATGACCCAACTGAACTTGCTATGTTGAAAACCTTGGTAGAATCACAAGGTGGGGACTTTGAGAAGGTTGAAAAAGTACCAAATAACGACTCAAACTCTATCACACCGATTGCTAATGGAGTATTTGATACTGCATGGATCTACTACGGATGGGATGGTATCCTTGCAAAATCTCAAGGTGTAGAGGCTAACTTTATGTACTTGAAAGATTACGTCAAGGAGTTTGACTACTACTCACCAGTTATCATCGCCAACAACGACTATTTGAAAGACAATAAAGAAGAAGCTCGTAAAGTCATCCAAGCTATCAAAAAAGGCTACCAATACGCTATGGAGCATCCAGAGGAAGCAGCTGATATCCTCATCAAAAATGCACCTGAACTCAAGGAAAAACGTGACTTTGTCATCGAATCTCAAAAATATTTGTCAAAAGAATACGCAAGCGAAAAGGAAAAATGGGGTCAATTTGATGCAGCTCGCTGGAACGCCTTCTACAAATGGGATAAAGAAAATGGTATTCTTAAAGAAGATTTGACAGACAAAGGCTTCACTAACGAATTTGTGAAATAATGACAGAAATTAGACTAGAACACGTCAGTTATGCCTATGGACAAGATAGGATTTTAGAAGACATCAACCTGCAGGTGACTTCAGGTGAAGTGGTTTCTATTCTAGGTCCAAGTGGTGTTGGAAAGACCACCCTCTTTAACCTAATCGCTGGGATTTTAGAAGTCCAGTCAGGGCGAATTGTCCTTGATGGTGAAGAAAATCCCAAGGGGCGCGTGAGTTATATGTTACAGAAGGATCTGCTCTTGGAGCACAAGACGGTGCTTGGCAATATCATCCTTCCTCTCTTGATTCAAAAGGTAGATAAGGCAGAAGCTATTGCTCGAGCAGATGAAATCCTTGCGACCTTCCAGTTGACAGCTGTACGGGACAAGTATCCTCATGAACTTAGTGGGGGAATGCGTCAGCGTGTGTCCTTGCTCCGAACCTACCTTTTCGGGCACAAGCTCTTTCTCTTAGACGAGCCTTTAGCGCCTTGGATGAGATGACCAAGATGGAACTCCATGCTTGGTATCTGGAGACTCACAAGCAGTTGCAATTGACGACCCTGATTATTACGCATAGTATCGAGGAGGCCCTCAGTCTCAGCGACCGCATCTATATCTTGAAAAATCGGCCTGGACAGATCGTTTCAGAAATTAAACTAGATTGGTCTGAAGAAGAGGACAAGGAAGTCCAAAAGATTGCCTACAAACGTCAAATCTTGACAGAATTAGGCTTAGATAAGTAGAAAAATAGGGAGTTGGTGAAGATTATCCTTTACCGGCGCCCTTTTTCTTTTAAAAATGAGAAAATTTCGGTATAATAGTCAAAGATAGTCAAGGTTTAAAGAGAGAGGTGGGTTTGTTATGAGATTTAAAAATACATCGGATCATATTGAGGCCTACATCAAGGCGATTTTAGATCAATCTGGAATTGTGGAGTTGCAACGGAGTCAGTTGGCAGATACCTTTCAGGTTGTTCCTAGTCAGATTAATTATGTAATCAAGACACGCTTTACGGAAAGTAGAGGCTACTTGGTTGAAAGTAAGCGTGGTGGCGGAGGCTATATTCGTATAGGACGGATTGAGTTTTCTAGTCATCATGAAATGCTCCGGGAGTTGCTTTACTCTATTGGTGAGCGAGTTAGTCAAGAAATTTACGAAGATATTCTGCAGCTTTTGGTTGAGCAGGAATTGATGACTAAGCAGGAGATGAATTTGTTGATGACAGTAGCCTTGGATCGCGTTCTAGGAGAAGAAGCACCAGTTGTTCGTGCTAATATGCTACGACAGGTCATACAAGAGGTAGATAGAAAAGGGAAGTAAGATGAACTATTCAAAAGCATTGAATGAATGTATCGAAAGTGCCTACATGGTTGCTGGCCATTTTGGAGCTCGTTACCTAGAGTCATGGCACTTGTTGATTGCCATGTCCAATCACAGTTACAGTGTGGCAGGGGCGACTTTAAATGATTATCCATATGAGATGGACCGTTTAGAAGAGGTCGCTTTGGAACTGACTGAAACGGACTATAGCCAGGATGAAACCTTTACGGAATTGCCGTTCTCCCATCGTTTGCAGGTTCTTTTTGATGAAGCAGAGTATGTAGCGTCAGTGGTCCATGCTAAGGTGTTAGGGACAGAGCATGTCCTCTATGCGATTGTACATGATGGCAATGCCTTGGCAACTCGTATCTTGGAGAGGGCTGGTTTTTCTTATGAAGACAAGAAAGATCAGGTTAAGATTGCTGCTCTTCGTCGAAATTTAGAAGAACGGGCAGGCTGGACTCGTGAAGACCTTAAGGCTTTACGCCAACGCCATCGTACAGTAGCTGACAAGCAAAATTCTATGGCTAATATGATGGGCATGCCCCAGACTCCGAGCGGTGGTCTCGAGGACTATACGCATGATTTGACAGAGCAAGCGCGTTCTGGTAAGTTAGAGCCAGTCATCGGTCGGGACAAGGAAATCTCGCGTATGATTCAAATCTTGAGTCGGAAGACCAAGAATAATCCTGTCTTGGTTGGGGATGCTGGTGTCGGAAACAGCTCTGGCGCTTGGTCTTGCCCAGCGTATTGCTAGTGGTGACGTGCCTGCGGAAATGGCTAAGATGCGCGTGTTAGAGCTTGACTTGATGAATGTCGTTGCAGGGACACGCTTCCGTGGTGACTTTGAAGAACGCATGAATAATATCATCAAGGATATTGAAGAAGATGGCCAAGTCATCCTATTTATCGATGAACTCCATACCATCATGGGTTCTGGGAGCGGGATTGACTCAACTCTGGATGCGGCTAATATCTTGAAGCCAGCCTTAGCTCGTGGAACTTTAAGAACGGTTGGTGCCACCACTCAGGAAGAATATCAAAAACACATTGAAAAAGATGCGGCTCTTTCTCGTCGTTTCGCCAAAGTGACGATTGAAGAGCCAAGTGTGGCAGATAGCATGAGCATTTTGCAAGGTTTGAAGGCGACTTATGAGAAACATCACCGTGTGCAAATTACAGATGAAGCGGTTGAAACAGCGGTTAAGATGGCTCATCGTTACTTGACTAGTCGCCATTTGCCAGACTCTGCTATAGACCTCTTGGATGAAGCAGCGGCAACAGTTCAAAATAAGACAAAGCATGTAAAAGCAGACGATTCAGGTTTGAGTCCAGCTGACAAGGCCTTGATGGATGGCAAGTGGAAACAGGCAGCTCAGCTAATCGCAAAAGAAGAGGAAGTGCCTGTCTATAAAGACTTGGTAACAGAGTCTGATATTTTGACCACCTTGAGTCGTTTGTCAGGTATTCCAGTCCAAAAACTGACTCAGACTGATGCTAAGAAATACCTGAATCTGGAAGCTGAATTGCACAAACGTGTCATCGGTCAAGAACAAGCAGTTTCAAGCATTAGCCGTGCCATTCGCCGTAACCAGTCAGGGATTCGCAGTCACAAGCGTCCGATTGGTTCCTTTATGTTCCTAGGGCCTACAGGTGTCGGTAAGACCGAATTGGCCAAGGCTCTGGCAGAAGTTCTTTTTGACGACGAATCAGCCCTTATCCGCTTTGATATGAGTGAGTATATGGAGAAATTCGCAGCCAGCCGTCTCAATGGAGCTCCTCCGGGTTATGTGGGCTACGAAGAAGGTGGGGAGTTGACCGAGAAGGTTCGCAACAAACCATATTCCGTTCTCCTCTTTGACGAGGTAGAGAAGGCCCACCCAGATATCTTTAATGTCCTCTTGCAGGTCTTGGATGATGGTGTCTTGACCGATAGCAAGGGCCGCAAGGTCGACTTTTCAAATACCATTATCATCATGACATCAAACCTTGGTGCAACTGCTCTTCGTGATGATAAGACAGTTGGTTTTGGGGCTAAGGACATTCGTTTTGACCAGGAGAATATGGAAAAACGCATGTTTGAAGAGCTGAAAAAGGCTTATAGACCTGAGTTTATTAACCGTATTGATGAAAAGGTTGTCTTCCATAGCCTATCGAACGACCATATGCAGGAAGTGGTGAAAATTATGGTCAAACCTTTAGTGGCAAGTTTAGCTGAAAGGTATTGATTTGAAATTACAAACTTCGGCACTGAAATTGTTGGCAAATCAAGGATATGACCCAGAGATGGGAGCTCGTCCACTTCGCAGAACCCTGCAAACAGAAGTGGAAGATAAGTTAGCAGAACTTCTTCTTAAGGGAGAATTAGTGGCAGGTAGCACACTTAAGATTGGTGTCAAAGCAGGCCAGTTAAAATTTGATATTGCATAAAAATGGAGAATCAGGAGCAATCTTGATTCTCTTTTTTGCTACTTTTTTATAAAAAATAATAAAAAACTATTGACAAAACAAAAATATAGTTTATAATAAAAACATAGAGTTTAAAAATATCAAAAATTATAAAAAGGTAATGCGTTTATGAAAAAGAAAACAGCAGTGGTATTTGGGACTTTTGCTCCGCTTCATCAAGGTCATATTGATCTGATCCAGCGAGCGAAGCGGCAGTGTGACCAGGTCTGGGTTGTCGTTTCAGGCTATGAGGGAGACCGAGGGGAGCAGGTAGGTTTAACGCTTCAAAAAAGATTTCGCTATATCCGAGAGGCTTTTCGTGATGACGAGTTGACCTCTGTCTGCAAGTTAGATGAAACCAATCTTCCTCGTTACCCTATGGGCTGGCAGGAGTGGTTGGACAGAATGTTAGAGGAGATTTCTTATGATGAAACCCAGCAGGAACTAATCTTCTTTGTGGGAGAGCAGGATTATCAACAAGAGCTGAAACAGCGTGGTTTTAAGACGGTCTTGCAAGAAAGAAAGTTTGGTATCTCAGCGACTATGATTCGAGAAAATCCAAGCAAATATTGGAAATATATTGCACAACCCTTCCGACGTCAGTTTACAAAGAAAGTGTTGATTATGGGAAGTGCCAGCAATGGGAAGACCACTCTGGCCAAGGATTTGGCAAGGTATTACGATGCACCCGTTAGTCTTGAGTACGCTCGTGAGTACCAGATCAAAAACAATGTCCGCGACGATGAATTGACTCCAAAAGATTACTATTATCTCCTGTTGGGGCAGTATGACCAGACCTTTAAGTTAATCGATAGCAATGCCAATAGAGGACTGGTTATAGCAGACACCAACTCCTTAGTAACCAAGGGCTATTATGATTATTATATGGAGACTGAGGACCAAGGAGATTTATCAGGAGAAACTTTTGATAATCTCTTTGCCTCAATCTTGGCTAAGGAAAAATGGGACTTGATTCTCTTTGTGCAACCTGTCGGCTCCTATGTCAATGACGGCTTTAGAGATATGACCATGGCGGAGGACCATATTCGTCACAGTTTTTCCCAGCATTTGGATCAGATGAGGGAGCGCTACTTATCAAACATTCCACTAGTTTATCTAGCTGAGGATTATCTAGGAAATTATGAAGCAGCAAAAGTGGCTATTGATGCCATTTACCAAGCAGATTAGGAGAAAAATATGAAAAAACTAACTGAAAAAATCACACAATTTATCGAAAACTTTAAAAATGTCCATGCAGAAGCCCGCCAGATTGGTTTTGCAGGAATCATGCACTTGCTCTGGAAAGATCTCTTTGTCGGCCGTAGCCTCTTCCAGTGGTTGTATCTCATCGCCTTGTCAAGTGTTCCCTTGATCTTGGAATTCACGCAAAATACAGAAAGTCATGACTGGATGAGCTTGTTTGCATCTTGGACTGGGATTGTCTGTGTTATCTTGGTAGCAGAAGGTCGTGCAAGCAATTATCTCTTTGGGGCCATTAACTCGGCTATCTATCTGATTTTGGCTATGAATGCGACTTTTTATGGCGAAGTTTTGACGACAGTTTACTTCTTTGTCATGCAGCCGATTGGTCTCTATGCTTGGTTATCCAATCGTATCAATGACCAAGGAAAAGCAGAAGAATCCCACTTTGAAGCTAAGAAATTATCTGTGCTTGACTGGCTCAAGTACTTGGCCTTGACTGCTATCATCTGGATTGGTATGGGCTTAGCTTACCAAAGTATCCATAGTGCTCGCCCTTTCCGTGATAGTGTAACCGATGCGACCAATGGTGTCGGTCAGCTCTTGATGACACGTCTCTATCGTGAGCAATGGATTTTCTGGATTGCAACCAATCTCTTTAGTATCTACCTATGGTGGGGTGAAAATATCCACATCCAAGGGATGTACTGGGTTTACACACTCAATAGTCTAGTAGGTTGGTACCAATGGACCAAGGCAGTTCGTAAGGAGGCGTAAAATGACGGACACGATGATTCCAGCTGGGATGACAGAAAGAGAATATTATGAAATTCATGCAAGTCAGGAAGAATTTTTAGACTGGTATTACAAGCAAGAACTCCCTCAATATGAAAAGCCAAGTGTGACGGTGGATATGGTAGCTTATTGCTTTGTAGAAGGAAAAATCAAGCTTCTGTTGATTCGTCGTAAGGCTCATCCATATCAAAACTGTTTGGCCTTAGTTGGAGGCTTTATGGATAAGGGTGAAGATGCTGCGCATGCCTGTCAGCGTGAGGTGAGAGAAGAAGTCAATCTCGATCTTCCTTTGGAAAAAATTGAGCAATTGATGACCGTATCGACCCCCGGCCGTGACCCACGGGGATGGACAGTGACCATTGCCCACTTGGTTTATCTGCCTAGTCGTGCATTAGAACTTGTTCAAGCAGGAGACGATGCCAAGGATGTCGTTTTCGTAGATGTCGATTTTCAGACAGGAAAGTGCTACCTAGAGGGAGTCGAGTTGGAAGAGCAAGCCTTCGCTTTTGACCATTATGCCATTATCCAAGAATCCATCAAACGAATCCAAGGGCGACTTGACTGGAATCCGACCTTCCTCTATCTGCTGGAGGAGGAGTTCACTGTCTACGAAGGGACTGAACTGGTCAATCTTATTAGCCCTGGTCGTCCTATCGTCAGTAATAATTTCCTCGTAAATACGGAGAATATGTAGAAGAAGTCGGACTCAAACGAGTGCCTAAAAAGAAACCAAGAAAAACCTATCGATTGAAATAAAAAGTGAGGTCGGGAACTTTTCCCGACCTCTTTATGTACCATCATGAGATGGTTTTGTTGTTGCGATTGCTTTTAGGTGTGCCTATCTTTCTTAGGATTGCTCAATATGTGAGTAAAGAAGTCTTTGTATCGATACTTGAGATAGTTCTCATGTAAAAATAACAAAGCGATGTAGACAATCAAAAAGATTGTAGTCAGATAGAAGACATCAAATGCAGTTCGCGCATAGTGAGTGGCTGACTGATAAGAGCCAATAGCTCCTAAAATCAACCAAGGAAGATACTTGAAATACTTATTTAGCATAAGAATGCACCTCCTATATTCTATTTTAATGTTATTATATCCCTTTGCACTTAAAGATACAAGCGATTACACAAAAACAAATTCAAATTTTTAATAGGGAAATATCTTGTTTTTCTGTTCTATTACGAATAGAAGAGTAGGAGGAGTAAATGTATCTAAAGTATTTAAAATTTTTAAAATAGTTTAGATAAATTGTTGACATATTTAAAACGTAATGTTACAATTATATTACAAAAAGATTTCTTTATATTTCTGAAACATTACAAAGGAGTAGAAAAATGAAAAAGAAAACATATATCAAATTGATGGCAGCGACTGTATTGGCTTCTACCTTGCTATTAGGAGCTTGTGGAAATAAAAAGGAAACAACTCAAGCAAGCAGTTCTGCTAAAACAAGCCAATCATCAAGCTCTAAAGCAACCTCTTCTAACAAAGAAAGTAAGACTCAGAAATCCTCAAGTTCGGCTTCATCTGAAAAGGCCAAGGCGTCTACTGACCAGTCTTCAGCAAGTGCAACGTCATCACAAGCTGCAGCTGCACCAGAACAAAGACAAGGTCAAGAAGTAGCTAATCAACAGGCTGCTAGTCAACAAACTCCTGCTCAGACTCCTTCAACTCAGCAGGTTCCTCAAGCCCAGTCTAACCAATCAAGTTATGATCCTACAACTGACCGCAAACTTCAAGACAAGCAAGCAGAGCAAAATAAACGCTATAAGGGTGTTTTAACCATGGTAGATGGTGATTTCTCAGCTGCAGCGGGCAATTGGAAGGGAGCAAATGGCGAAACCATCACAGTTTCATCAGGTGGTCAATTTACAGTAGAATCTGCTGATGGAAAGAAAGAAAACTACTCTATCAAAGGCTATTCTTATACTCTTGACGATGGTAAGTATAATGCCAAAATCGGTGGAGGAAAAGTCATCCACATTACAACAGGAGCGGATGGTAAGGTTTCTAGTGTTGCTTTGAATCAATAATAATACTCTTCGAAAATCTCTTCAAACCACGTCAACGTCGTCTTGCCGTATAGATGTTACTGACTTCGTCAGTCTTATCCGGCAACCTCAAAGCAGTGCTTTGAGCAGCCTGCGGCTAGTTTCCTAGTTTGCTCTTTGATTTTCATTGAGTATAACTCTTAGTATTTAACTTTTTACAATCAAAGAAAATCCGTCATCTCAATAAGAGTTGATGGATTATTTTATACTTGTATTTGGGTTAAAAATTCTTCTGTAGTAAGAATTTGAGAAAACTCATCTTGTAGAGAAAGGAGATTAATCTCATGGATAGTCTCAGGAGAGATGGCTTGACCGTTTTTGTTAGATAGGGTAAAACTGGCAGTAGCATCTGCTAGTAAAGTGACTTTAAAACCAAGATTTGCTGCCATTCTTGTAGTAGTGGATACACAATGAGGCAGAGTCAAACCAACAACGACTAAATGCCCAATCTGTTTTTTCCGTAAATATGTTTCAAGATTTGTTCCAATAAAGGCGCTATTAACCTTTTTTTGAAAGACAGGTTCTGAGGTGATCGGTTCAAATCCACTTTTAAACACTTGATTTTGTTTGTTATGAAATTGCGACTGGGGATTGTCAGATATGTGTTGAACATGTAAGACTGGAAGAGCGTGTTTACGAAAGTATGTCAGTACCCTCAATGCTTGATGTTCAGCTTGAGGGTTATTTCGCTCTCCCCAGATAGGGCTATCAAATGCTTTTTGCATATCGATAACCAGTAGAGCAGTATGAACCATTTTAAGCTTTCTCCAATTGCAAGAGGGCTTCAATCTCTGCTAGGGTGCTAGCTTGTGAAATGGCTCCACGGAGTTTGGCAGCACCAGATGTTCCACGGAGGTAGTGAGGAGCGAGGCCACGGAATTCACGAACTGCGACGTTTTCCCCTTTGAGGTTAATTAAGCGTTTCAAGTGCTCGTAGGCGATTTTCATCTTGTCTTCAAAGGTCAAATCAGGTAAGATTTCTCCTGTTTCAAAGTAATGGTTGATTTGGTTGAAGAGGTAAGGATTTCCCATAGCAGCTCGGCCAATCATAACTGCGTCAGCACCAACTTCTTCAATACGTTGTTTGGCTTCTTGGACAGTACGGATGTCACCGTTGGCGATGAATGGAATTTTTGTCAATGCTTGAGCGACCTTATGAAGGGTCTCAAGGTCAGCGTGGCCGGTGTACATTTGCTCACGGGTACGGCCATGCATAGCAAGGGCAGAAACACCTGCAGCTTCAGCAGCCAGGGCATTTTCTACTGCAAGAGAAGGATCGGCCCAACCGGTACGCATTTTAACAGTGAGTGGGATATCAAGGACAGATTGGACCTTATTGATAATAGAGTAAATCTTATCTGGGTCCTTGAGCCACATGGCACCAGCTTCATTTTTGACAATCTTGTTTACAGGACAACCCATGTTGATATCCACGATATCGGTCTTGGTGTTTTCTTGGATGAATTCTGCTGCGCGTGCTAGGCTGTCTTCATCGCTACCAAAGAGTTGGATAGAGACTGGGTTTTCACCTTCATCGATATGAAGCATGTGAAGAGTTTTTTCGTTGTTGTATTGGATCCCCTTGTCAGAGACCATTTCCATAACAACGAGTCCAGCTCCGAGCTCTTTTGCGATGGTACGAAAGGCTGAGTTGGTGACACCAGCCATGGGTGCTAAAACGGTACGATTGGGAATCTCAACATTGCCAATCATAAAAGGTGTATTAAGATTTGTCACGGATGAGTTCCTCCAGGTCATTTTCATCAAAGTTGTAAGTAGTTTGGCAGAATTGACAAGTGATTTCTGCTCCGTGGTCCTCCTCTTTCATTTCCTGTAAGTCTGAGTTTGGAAGGCTGGCAAGAGCATTAATAAAGCGTTCATGGCTACAGTCACATTGGAAACGGATTTCTTCTTCAGAAAGACGCTTATAGGTCTCGTCACCGTAGATAGCCTTGAGGAGAGATTCGATATGGTCTTCACTTTCCAGAAGAGTCGAGATAGCGGGCATTGCTTGGATGCGTTTCTCAAAACGAGCAATCTCTTCTTCCTTAGCTCCTGGCAAGACTTGGACTAGGAAACCACCTGCAACCTTGACCTTGCCTTCCTCATCCAAAAGGACATTGAGACCGACTGCTGAAGGGGTTTGTTGGCTTTCAGTCAGGTAAAAGGCAAGGTCTTCACCGATTTCCCCAGAGATGAGGGGAGTCATAGAGTTGTAAGGATTTCCAGTACCGTAGTCTGTGATAACGAGGAATTGACCATTTCCAACAAAAGGTCCAACTAGGACTTCACCAGTTGCAGTCTTTTTGATGTCAACACCAGGATTTTGAACGTAACCTTTGACATTCCCCTTGGTATCAGCGACGGTGATGATAGCCCCTAGAGAGCTAGAACCCAGCACCTTAACCGTTAGTTTGGTATTTCCTTTTTCATTGGCTGCGAGAATCTGGCTAGCGATAAGAGTTCGACCAAGCGCTACAGTTGAGCTAGCTTGGGTTTGGTGTTTTTCTTGAGCAGTGCGGACGGTTTCTGTGCTATCAAGGACAAAAGCACGAAAGGCTCCGCTTTCTGATATAGTTTTAATAATTTTATCCATAGCTACTATTTTAGCATAAAAATGCCCAAAGGGGGAGCCGTGTGTTTGCTGATTTTCAGGATAATGGACCAGGAAATCAGCATGAAAATAAAAAGAGAAACAGATTATTTCAGCATTTGTAAGATTTATGCTATGCTTAAGGTAGAAAATGAAAGGGGTAACAAATGTATTTAGGAGATTTGATGGAAAAGGCTGAATCTGGCCAATTTTCAATCCTTTCCTTTCTATTACAAGAGTCTCAGACGACCGTCAAGGCTGTAATGGAAGAAACAGGATTTTCAAAAGCAACCCTAACCAAATATGTCACCCTGCTCAATGACAAGGCTTTGGACAGTGGCTTAGAGCTGACTATTCACTCAGAAGATGAAAATCTGTGTTTATCAATTGGTCCTGCAGTCAAAGGGCGAGAGATTCGAAGCCTATTTTTAGAAAATGCCATAAAATACCAAATTTTAGTCTATCTTCTTTTCCACCAACAGTTTTTAGCTCATAAGCTAGCTCAAGAATTGATGATTAGTGAGGCTACACTTGGTCGTCATTTATCAAGTTTAAACCAGATTTTATCAGAATTTGACTTGTCTATTCAAAATGGGCGTTTGCGAGGGCCAGAGCATCAGATTCGCTATTTTTACTTCTGTCTGTTCCGCAAGGTCTGGTCCAGTCAGGAATGGGAAGATCACCTGCAAAAGCCCGAGAGAAAGCAGGAGATTGCCAGTTTAGAAGAAATCTGCGGTGCAAGTTTGTCTTCAGGGCAGAAACTGGACTTGGTTTTATGGGCTCACATCAGCCAACAACGTCTTCGGGTCAACGCCTGTCAGTTTCAAGTGATAGAAGAGAAAATGCGAGGGTATTTTGACAATATTTTCTACCTTCGTTTGCTTCGAAATGCTCCGTCCTTTTTTGCTGGGCAACACCTTCCTCTAGGAACTGAGGATGGGGAGATGATGATTTTCTTCTCTTTCCTCCTATCTCATCGCATTCTTCCTCTTCATACTATGGAGTATATACTTGGATTTGGAGGGCAGTTGGTAGATTTGCTGACGCAATTGATTCAAGAAATGAAGAAGGAGGAGCTATTGGGGGATTATACAGAGGACCATGTCACCTATGAACTCAGTCAGCTTTGTGCTCAAGTCTATCTCTATAAGGGCTATATTTTACAGGATCGCTACAAGTACCAGTTAGAGAATCGTCATCCTTATTTGTTGATGGAACATGATTTTAGGGGAACGGCAGAGGAGATTTTTCATACTCTACCTGCCTTTCATCAGGGGACAGACTTAGATAAGAAAATTCTCTGGGAATGGCTCCAGTTGATCGAATATATGGCAGAAAATGGTGGTCAGCATATGCGGATTGGTCTGGATTTAACCTCTGGTTTTCTTGTCTTTTCGAGAATGTCGGCTATTTTGAAACGGTATTTGGAATATAATCGTTTTATCACCATAGAGGCCTATGACCGAACTCGGCATTATGATTTACTGGTTACAAATAACCCCATTCATAAGAAGGAACAGACCCCAGTCTATTATTTAAAAAATGATTTGGATCTGGAAGATTTGGCAGGGATTCGTCAGTTATTATTCACTTAATACTCTTCGAAAATCTCTTCAAACCACGTCAGCGTCGCCTTACCGCACTCAAGTACAGCTTGCGGCTAGCTTCCTAGTTTGCTTTTTGATTTTCATTGAGTATAAAAGGCCTGGTTGTTTCAGGTCTTTTTTGTGAAATTCACACAATCTCCTCATATTTTTTTAAAAATTAAAAAAAGTTGATAAACAGGAAAGCGCTTTATTTTGTATACTAGTTAGTGTAAAGAGGAGACATCCTCAAGATCTTTATCAGGAGGACATCACATGTCACAAGAAAAATTCATTATGGCTATTGATCAGGGGACTACAAGTTCTCGTGCCATTATCTTTAATAAAAAAGGAGAAAAAGTCAGCTCTAGTCAAAAAGAGTTCACTCAAATTTTCCCTCACGCAGGTTGGGTAGAACACAATGCCAATGAAATTTGGAATTCTGTACAGTCTGTTATTGCGGGTGCTTTCATTGACAGTGGTGTGAAGCCAAATCAAATCGAAGCAATCGGGATTACTAACCAACGTGAAACAACGGTTGTTTGGGATAAGAAAACAGGGCTTCCAATCTACAATGCCATCGTTTGGCAATCTCGTCAGACAGCCCCCCTAGCTGAGCAACTAAAAAGCAAAGGCTATGTGGAAAAGTTCCATGAAAAGACTGGTTTGATTATCGACGCTTACTTCTCAGCAACGAAGGTTCGTTGGATTTTGGACCATGTTGAAGGTGCTCAAGAGAGAGCTGAAAAAGGTGAGTTGCTCTTTGGTACTATTGACACTTGGTTGGTTTGGAAATTGACAGACGGTGCGTCTCACGTAACGGATTATTCAAATGCAGCCCGTACTATGCTTTATAACATTAAGGAACTCAAATGGGATGATGAGATTTTGGAAATCCTCAATATTCCTAAGGCTATACTTCCAGAAGTTCGTTCTAACTCTGAAATCTACGGTAAGACAGCTCCATTCCATTTCTATGGTGGAGAAGTGCCAATCTCAGGTATGGCTGGGGACCAACAGGCAGCTCTCTTTGGACAGTTGGCCTTTGAACCAGGTATGGTTAAAAATACTTATGGAACAGGTTCTTTTATCATCATGAACACTGGTGAGGAAATGCAGTTGTCTGAAAACAATCTCTTGACAACGATTGGTTACGGAATCAACGGCAAGGTTTACTATGCTTTAGAAGGTTCTATCTTCATTGCGGGAAGTGCCATTCAATGGCTTCGTGATGGACTTCGTATGGTAGAGAACTCACCAGAATCTGAAAAATATGCTCGTGATTCTAACAATGATGATGAAGTTTATGTAGTTCCAGCCTTTACAGGACTGGGAGCACCATACTGGAATCAAAATGCTCGTGGTTCAGTCTTTGGTTTAACTCGTGGAACAAGTAAGGAAGACTTTATCAAGGCAACTCTTCAATCAATTGCTTATCAAGTACGTGATATCATTGACACAATGCAGGTAGATTCTCAAACAGCTATTCAAGTATTGAAAGTGGATGGTGGAGCAGCTATGAACAACTTCCTCATGCAGTTCCAAGCTGACATTTTGGGAATCGACATCGCACGCGCTAAACTTGGAAACAACAGCTCTAGGAGCAGCCTTCCTAGCAGGTTTGGCAGTTGGTTACTGGAAAGACTTGGATGAGCTGAAGCTCTTGAATGAGACTGGAGAACTCTTTGAGCCATCAATGAACGAATCTCGTAAGGAACAACTTTACAAGGGTTGGAAGAAAGCTGTGAAAGCAACTCAAGTTTTTGCAGAAGAAGACTAATACGGATGACATCAGTTTAACAATGATAGGACTTAACTAGAAAGTGTGTAAAAATGGAATTTTCAAAGAAAACACGTGAATTATCAATTCAAAAAATGCAGGAACGTACCTTGGACCTCTTGATTATCGGTGGAGGAATCACAGGGGCTGGTGTAGCTTTGCAGGCGGCAGCTAGTGGTCTAGATACTGGTTTGATTGAAATGCAAGACTTTGCAGAAGGAACATCTAGCCGTTCAACTAAATTGGTTCACGGAGGTCTGCGTTACCTCAAACAATTCGACGTAGAAGTTGTATCAGATACGGTTTCTGAACGTGCAGTGGTTCAACAAATCGCTCCACATATTCCAAAACCAGATCCAATGCTCTTGCCAGTTTACGATGAGGATGGAGCGACCTTTAGCCTCTTCCGTCTTAAAGTAGCTATGGACTTGTACGATCTTTTGGCCGGAGTTAACAACACACCAGCTGCAAACAAGGTTTTGAGCAAGGAAGAAGTCTTGGAACGCCAGCCAAACTTGAAGAAAGAAGGCTTGGTAGGAGGTGGGGTTTACCTTGACTTCCGTAACAACGATGCGCGTCTCGTGATTGAAAACATCAAACGTGCCAACCAAGACGGTGCCCTCATTGCCAACCATGTGAAGGCAGAAGGCTTCCTCTTTGACGAAAGTGGCAAGATTACAGGTGTTGTAGCTCGTGATTTGTTGACAGACCAAGTCTTTGAAATCAAGGCTCGTCTGGTGATTAACACAACAGGTCCTTGGAGCGACAAGGTACGTAATTTGTCTAATAAGGGAACACAATTCTCACAAATGCGTCCAACTAAGGGAGTTCACTTGGTAGTTGATTCAAGCAAGATCAAGGTTTCTCAACCAGTTTACTTTGACACAGGTTTGGGTGACGGTCGTATGGTCTTTGTTCTACCGCGTGAAAACAAGACTTACTTTGGTACAACGGATACAGACTACACAGGCGATTTGGAACATCCAAAAGTGACTCAGGAAGATGTAGATTATCTGCTTGGTATTGTCAACAACCGCTTCCCAGAAGCGAACATTACCATTGATGATATCGAAAGCAGCTGGGCAGGTCTTCGTCCATTGATCGCAGGAAATAGCGCTTCTGACTACAATGGAGGAAATAACGGAACCATCAGTGATGAAAGCTTTAACAACTTGATTGCGACTGTCGAAGCTTATCTATCGAAAGAAAAAACGCGTGAAGATGTTGAATCTGCTGTCAGCAAGCTTGAAAGTAGTACATCTGAGAAACATTTGGACCCATCTGCAGTTTCTCGTGGTTCTAGCTTGGACCGTGATGACAATGGCCTTTTGACACTTGCTGGTGGTAAAATCACAGACTACCGTAAGATGGCTGAAGGAGCTATGGAGCGTGTGGTTGACATCCTCAAAGCAGAATTTGACCGTAGCTTTAAACTGATCAACTCTAAGACTTACCCTGTTTCAGGTGGAGAATTGAATCCAGCAAATGTGGACTCAGAAATCGAAGCCTTTGCGCAACTTGGAGTTTCACGTGGATTGGATAGCAAGGAAGCTCACTATCTAGCAAATCTCTACGGTTCAAATGCACCTAAGGTGTTTGCACTTGCTCACAGTTTGGAACAAGCGCCAGGACTCAGCTTGGCAGACACCTTGTCCCTTCACTATGCAATGCGCAATGAGTTGGCTCTTAGCCCAGTTGATTTCCTTCTTCGTCGTACCAACCACATGCTCTTTATGCGTGATAGTTTGAACAGCATCGTAGAGCCGGTTTTGGATGAAATGGGACGATTCTATGAATGGACAGAAGATGAAAAAGCAGCTTACCGTGCTGATTTAGAAGCAGCTCTTGCTAATAATGATTTAGCAGAATTAAAAAATTAAGAAAAAATAAAAGAGGTGGAGGGCAGGACTCCTAGTCTTCCCTCTCCTCCTTTTTAATGGAGACAGAAATATGATGAATGAATTATTTGGAGAATTTCTAGGGACTTTAATCCTTATTCTTCTAGGAAATGGTGTTGTTGCAGGTGTGGTTCTTCCAAAAACCAAGAGCAATAATGCAGGTTGGATTGTGATTACCATGGGTTGGGGGATTGCAGTTGCGGTCGCAGCCTTTGTATCTGGAAAACTCAGTCCAGCTCATTTAAACCCAGCTGTGACCATCGGTGTGGCTTTGAAAGGTGACTTACCTTGGGCATCAGTATTTCCTTATATCCTAGCTCAGTTTGCAGGAGCTATGCTCGGTCAGATTTTGGTTTGGTTGCAATTCAAACCTCACTACGAAGCAGAAGAAAATGCAGGAAATATTTTGGCTACTTTCAGCACAGGACCAGCCATCAAAGATACTGTATCAAACTTGATTAGTGAAGTCCTTGGAACCTTTGTATTGGTATTGACAATCTTTGCTTTGGGACTTTATGACCTTCAAGCAGGAATCGGAACCTTTGCAGTGGGAACATTGATTGTCGGTATCGGTCTATCACTAGGTGGGACAACAGGTTATGCCTTGAACCCTGCGCGTGACCTTGGACCTCGTATCATGCACAGTATCCTTCCAATTTCAAACAAGGGAGACGGAGACTGGTCTTACGCTTGGATCCCTGTTGTGGGACCTGTTATTGGTGCAGCCTTGGCCGTGCTTGTGTTCTCACTTTTCTAATTTAGAAAACAATTATGTTGACAGAGCTTGGGATGAAAATCTCAGGTTCTTTTCTTTTAAAATATACATAGAAAAACCGCATAATCCTTAAAATAAGCTGAAATCTAGTGAAAATGTACGGTAAACAATTGAAAAACTAGTCTATAAAGTGGTACAATGGTAGAAAAATACTATAGTAAGAGTTCATCTTATTTAGCAAAAATTACAGAAATGAATGGTTTTTCTTGATGAAACAGAGAAAAGAATTGTACCTCTTTCTTGGTCGGACAGTCTTATATTTTCTTATCTTTCTAGGGCTGCTTTACTTCTTTAGCTATCTTGGTCAGGGTCAAGGAAGCTTTATCTATAATGAATTTTAACTTGAAGGAGAATCCCTATTGTGTCAAATAAACCAATAGTAGATATGATTGAAACCATTGAGCATTTTGCTCAGACACAGCCTAGCTATCCTGTTTACAATGTTTTGGGGCAGGAACATACTTATGGAGATTTAAAGGCTGATTCGGATAGTTTGGCTGTAGCTATTGACCAACTGAATTTACCAGAGAAGTCTCCTGTGGTCGTTTTTGGAGGCCAAGAATATGAAATGTTGGCAACTTTTGTAGCGTTGACTAAGTCAGGTCATGCCTATATTCCCATTGATAGCCATTCGGCCTTGGAGCGAGTTTCGGCTATTTTAGAAGTAGCAGAGCCAAGCTTGATTATTGCCATCTCAGAATTCCCATTGGAGCAGGTTTCTACGCCAATGATGACTCTAGATCAGGTTCAAGAAGCCTTTGCTCAAGGGACTAGCTATGAAATCACGCATCCAGTCAAGGGTGATGATAACTACTACATTATCTTTACTTCTGGTACGACTGGTAAGCCAAAGGGGGTACAGATTTCCCATGCTAACCTCCTCAGCTTTACCAATTGGATGATTACGGACAAGGAATTTGCGACGCCAAGTCGTCCGCAAATGCTGGCTCAGCCGCCTTATTCTTTTGACCTGTCTGTTATGTACTGGGCACCGACCTTAGCACTAGGTGGTACGCTTTTCGCTCTTCCATCTGCCATTACTCAGGACTTTAAGCAACTCTTTGCAACTATCTTTTCATTGCCGATCGCTATCTGGACATCAACGCCTTCTTTTGCGGATATGGCTATGTTATCAGAAGATTTCAACAGCGAGAAAATGCCTGGTATCACACATTTCTATTTTGATGGAGAAGAATTGACGGTCAAAACGGCTCAAAAACTGCGCGAGCGTTTTCCAAATGCCCGTATTATCAATGCTTACGGTCCAACAGAAGCGACAGTAGCCTTGTCAGCTGTTGCTGTGACAGAAGAGATGCTAACGACTCTCAAACGCCTACCAATCGGCTATACCAAGGCTGATTCTCCAACCTTTATCATTGATGAGAACGGTAAGAAACTGCCAAATGGTGAACAGGGAGAAATCATTGTTTCTGGGCCAGCTGTTTCAAAAGGTTATATGAACAATCCTGAAAAAACAGCGGAAGCCTTCTTTGAGTTCGAAGGACTTCCGGCCTACCACACAGGAGATGTAGGTGCCATGACAGATGAGGGCTTGCTTCTCTACGGTGGCCGCATGGACTTCCAGATTAAGTTCAACGGTTACCGCATTGAGTTAGAAGATGTCTCTCAAAACCTCAATAAGTCTCGCTTTATCGAGTCTGCTGTCGCAGTACCGCGCTATAACAAAGACCACAAGGTACAAAATCTATTGGCCTATGTCATCTTAAAAGATGGTGTGAGTGAGCAGTTTGAGCGTGATATCGATATTACCAAGGCTATCAAGGAAGATTTGACAGATATCATGATGTCCTACATGATGCCATCTAAATTCCTTTATCGAGACAGTTTGCCACTGACTCCAAATGGAAAGATTGACATCAAAGGATTGATTAACGAGTGAATAGCAGATGATGGAGTTCTTTCAACAGCTTCCTCATTTAGAGCCATATGGGAATCCTCAGTATTTTGTCTATGTAATTGTTGCAACCTTGCCTATTTTTATCGGTCTCTTCTTCAAGAAACGTTTTGCCTGGTATGAAGTACTAGTTAGTCTCTTCTTTATCGTCACTATGTTGGTGGGTGGGAAGACCAATCAATTGGCTGCCTTGGGTATTTACCTGTGCTGGGAGACGCTGCTCCTGCTCTTCTACAAGCACTATAGAAAAAGTAAGGATGGCAAGTGGGTCTTCTACCTAGTTAGTTTTCTGTCCCTCCTTCCGATTATCTTTGTCAAGGTCCAGCCGGCTATCAATGGAACGCAGTCTTTGCTTGGGTTCTTGGGAATTTCTTACCTGACGTTTCGTTCGGTTGGGATTATCATCGAGCTGAGAGATGGAGTGATTAAGGATTTTACCCTCTGGGAATTCCTCTGTTTTCTTCTCTTCATGCCGACCTTTTCAAGTGGCCCAATCGACCGCTTTAAACGGTTTAATGAAAATTATCAGACCATTCCTGAGCGAGATGAGTTGATGGATATGCTGGAAGAGGCTGTTCGCTATATCATGTGGGGCTTTTTGTATAAGTTTATCCTAGCTCATGTTTTAGGAGAGACCTTGTTGCCTCCTCTGAAGAATCTAGCCTTGCAGGCAGGTGGCTTCTTTAACCTCTATGCCTTGGCAGTCATGTATACCTTTGGTCTGGAACTCTTCTTTGACTTTGCAGGTTACTCTATGTTTGCCTTAGCCATCTCAAACTTAATGGGAATCCGTAGTCCTATCAACTTTAATAAGCCATTTTTATCTAGGGATTTAAAAGAGTTTTGGAATCGTTGGCACATGAGCCTATCTTTCTGGTTCCGTGACTTTGTCTTTATGAGAATGGTTATGGTGTTGACCAGAAAGAAAGTCTTTAAAAATCGTAATGTAACCTCAAGTGTGGCCTACATTGTAAATATGCTGATTATGGGATTTTGGCACGGTGTTACCTGGTACTATATTGCCTATGGACTCTTTCATGGATTAGGCTTGGTTATTAATGATGCCTGGCTTCGCACGAAAAAAACGCTCAATAAGGAGCGTAAAAAAGCAGGGAAGGCTGCTCTACCTGAGAATCGCTGGATTCAGTTGCTTGGCATGGTTGTAACCTTCCATGTCGTCATGCTGTCATTCTTAATCTTTTCTGGATTTTTGAATGATTTATGGTTTAAAAAATAAAAGGAAATAAAATATGGATATCAAATCAGAAGTTATCGAAATTATTGATGAGTTGTTTATGGAAGATGTTTCTGACATGATGGATGAAGATCTTTTTGATGCAGGCGTCTTGGATAGTATGGGAACGGTTGAGTTAATTGTGGAGATTGAAAACCGTTTTGACATTCGTGTCCCTGTTACAGAGTTTGGTCGCGACGACTGGAATACAGCCAATAAAATCATAGCTGGTATTGTGGAGCTACAAAATGCTTAAACGCTTATGGATGATCTTCGGACCTCTGCTTCTTGCTAGTTTTCTTGTTTTCTTACTAATCTTTTTCTACCCAAACAATCCAAGTCATAATTTGGCTGAAGAAAAATATTCTGCAGCTGCAATTAGCACAGAAAGTTTTAAAGAAAGAAGTCAAAAGGTTAGGGCCCTTTCAGATTCTAATATGCGTTTTATTCCCTTTTTTGGTTCAAGTGAGTGGATTCGTTTTGATAGTATGCATCCTGCTGTATTAGCTGAAAAGTATAATCGTTCTTATCGTCCATATTTTTTGGGGCAGGCAGGAGCGGCTTCTCTCAATCAGTATTTTGGTATGCAACAAATTTTGCCAGAAATTGAGAATAAACAGGCGGTATTTGTCATTTCCCCTCAGTGGTTTACCGAAGAAGATTACGAGCCAGCATTTTTCCAAAACTACTTTAACAATGATCAGTTGACGGCTTTTTTGGAAAATCAAACAGGAGATATAGCTGCGAAACACGCGGCTAAACGTCTCTTAAAGCAAAATCCAGGCTTATCTATGAAAAGTATTGTTCAGAAGTTGGAAAAGGGAGAGGAGCTGTCAGAAGTTGATTATACTCTCATTAAAGCCTTTGCCCGATTCAATGAGAGACAGGCTTCTCTATTTGGGCAGTTCTCCATTAGAGGAAAACTCAAATATAAGGAACATGTGGAAAAATATTTAAAAGATCTTCCAAATCAATTTTCTTACCAAGAGTTAGAAAACATTGCTCGAAAGGATGCAGAAGCACATACGACTAATAATGATCTGGGAATGGAAAATTATTTCTATAATACGCAGATTAAGAAGGACTTGAAGAAATTAAAAGATTCTCAGAAAAACTTTACCTATCTAAAATCAACAGAGTATAATGACTTGCAGCTGGTTTTAACTCAATTTTCTAAATCCAAGGTAAACCCAATTTTTATCATTCCACCTGTTAATAAAAAATGGATGGCCTATGCGGGTCTACGAGAGGATATGTACCAACAAACGGTGCAGAAGATTCGCTACCAGTTAGAAAGTCAAGGTTTTACAAATATAGCAGATTTTTCTAAGGATGGAGGGGAGCCTTTCTTTATGAAGGATACCATTCACCTAGGTTGGTTGGGTTGGCTTGCTTTTGACAAGGCAGTTGATCCTTTCCTATCCAATCCCACACCAGCACCGACTTACCATCTGAATGAACGATTTTTCAGCAAAGACTGGGCGACATACGATGGAGATGTTAAGGAATTTCAATAAGTTGATTAAAAGCTTGAATTTTTTAGTTCAGGCTTTTTGTTAAATGGCGAATATTTTAGTGAAAAACATGTTGAAAGTTTCAAAAATCTTGTAAATGGCGTATAATATAGTGTGAATGAGAAAAAGAAAGGGATTTAAAAATGAATAAACGTTTCTTGATACCTGTCTTGTCGACAGCCCTATTGCCCCAGTTTTATTGGCTGGGGATGCTTATGCTGATGAAACGGCTAGTTCTACAGAGAAGTCACCTGCTGTAGCAACTCCTGCAGCTCCAACAACAGAGGCGGCGATTACCACAAGTGCTGAATCAGCGGAAGCCAAGCAAGCTCCTGTTGAATCTCCTAAAAGCGAAGAAAAAGACACCGTTATCTTGCACACCAATGATGTCCACGGTCGTATCGTAGAGGAAAAGGGAGTTATTGGAGATGCCTTCCAAGGTTTACCGATTTCCAACTCTACAAAGGGTGAAGCACGCGCCGAAATTCTTAATAAGATGCAGTATGATGCCATGGCAGTAGGAAACCATGAGTTTGACTTTGGTTTGGACGAAGCAAAAAAATACAAGGAAATCTTGAAATTCCCATTACTTAGCTCAAATACCTACGTCAATGGTGCTCGTCTCTTTGAAGCTTCTACAATCGTTGATAAAGATAAGACTGTGGAAGGTGATGAGTTTGTTGTAATCGGCGTGATAACACCTGAAACAGCTACCAAAACTCACCCTAAAAATGTCAAAGGGGTAACCTTTACAGATCCAATCTCCGAGGTGAATAAGGTTATCGAAGAAGTCCAAGCCAAGGCTCGTGCAGAAGGCAAGGACTACAAACACTATGTCGTACTTGCTCACTTGGGTGTTGATACTACAACCCCAGTCGAATGGCGTGGTTCAACTTTGGCAGAAGCCTTGTCTAAAAATCCTCGTTTGAAAGGGAAACGCGTAACAGTAATCGATGGTCACTCTCATACAGTAGAATCAACAACCTATGGAGACAATGTTACCTATAACCAGACAGGAAGCTACCTTCATAATGTAGGGAAAATCACCTATAAATCACGCCAGCTTTTGGGCAATCCAACTCAGATTGCGGCTGCTGATGCTAAAAAATTACCAGCCAATCCAACAGTTGAAAAACTAGTCAAAGACATTAAACAAAAATATGATGCTGAAAATGCTGTTGAAGTCGTTTCAAACAGCCCTGTAGAACTCAATGGAGATCGTGAAAATGTTCGGGTTCGTGAAACTAACCTCGGAAACGTCGTAGCAGACTCCCTCTATCAGTATGGTCAAACAGGATTTAGCCATCCGACTGACATCGCTGTGACAAATGGTGGTGGCTTGCGTGAAACCATTGCAAAAGGCAAACCAATCACAAAAGGTAATGTTATTGCTGTTCTTCCATTTGGAAATACCATCTCACAGATCCAAGTGACTGGGCAACAAGTATTGGATATGTTTGAAAAGTCACTCGGTTCTATCTTACAGGTCGATAAGGATGGCAAGAAGGTCTTGGATGAGAACGGACAACCATTGCTAGAACCAAGTGGTGGTTTCTTGCAAGTTTCAGGTGTGAAGGTCTACTATGATACTAACCTACCATCAGGTAAACGTGTCTTGGCCATCCAGGTCAAAAACCGCACGACTGGTCGTTATGATCTCCTAGACCTCGCAAAAATCTACTATCTTGCAACTAATGATTTCCTAGCTGCGGGTGGCGATGGCTACACTATGTTAGGTGGTGCGCGAGAAGAAGGATCTTCTATGGATGCAGCCTTTGAAGAGTATCTGAAAACAGCTGATTTGAGTCAGTATGAAAAGATTAATCCAAATTCACGGACGATTTCTATCGATTCCAAAAACTTTAGTCTACCTACAGAAACGTCTCAAACGGATGCAGCTACAGGTGATGCAAATACTACTGTGAAACTTTCTTATGAGGTGGCAGGTCAATTTAGCAAGAAGGAAGTCGTTTCAGAAAAAGCTCTTCCAAATACAGGTAGCGAACAATCTATTTTCTTACTTTTAATGGGAATGGTCGCAGGGTTAGCAGGTATCTTTGTAAGTCGAAAATCACAGCAAAAATAAGTTAAATTTCAAATCTAAAGGAGTCTAGGGAAACGTTTTTATAGCTCTTTCCCTTGACTCTTTTTTTGGATGTGATATAATTAACCAGTAAATGATTTCAAAGAATAGTATTTTTTCTTAAAAAAGAGAAGTTCAAAAGGAAAGGAGTCAGATATGAGACAGCTAGCGAAGGATATCGATGCTTTTTTGAATGAGGTGATTTTGCAGGCGGAAAATCAGCATGAAATCCTAATAGGTCATTGTACTAGCGAGGTGGCCCTGACCAATACTCAGGAGCATATTCTCATGCTCTTGTCAGAGGAATCTTTAACAAACTCTGAATTGGCTCGTCGCCTCAATGTCAGTCAGGCAGCAGTTACCAAGGCTATTAAGTCTTTGGTCAAGGAAGGGATGTTAGAAACATCTAAAGATCCGAAGGATGCACGTGTGATTTTTTATCAGTTGACTGATTTGGCTCGTCCAATCGCTGAGGAGCATCATCATCACCATGAGCATACACTTTTAACCTATGAACAAGTGGCTACTCAGTTTACTCCAAGTGAACAAAAAGTGATTCAGCGGTTTTTGACTGCTTTAGTAGGAGAAATCAAATAATGAGATATATTACGGTAGAGGATTTATCCTTCTATTATGATAAGGAGCCCGTTCTTGAGCATATCAATTATAGTGTTGATAGTGGGGAATTTGTTACCTTGACAGGGGAGAATGGGGCCGCTAAGACGACACTAATCAAGGCCAGTCTTGGAATCCTCCAACCACGCATTGGTAAGGTGACTATTTCAAAGACAAATACGCAGGGTAAGAAATTGAGAATAGCCTATCTTCCTCAACAGATTGCCAGTTTTAATGCTGGTTTTCCAAGTACGGTTTATGAATTTGTCAAGTCAGGTCGCTATCCACGAAAGGGTTGGTTCCGTCGCTTGAATGCTCATGATGAGGAGCATATCAAGGCTAGTCTGGACTCAGTTGGTATGTGGGAACATCGAGACAAACGCTTAGGTTCTCTTTCTGGTGGACAAAAGCAGCGAGCGGTAATCGCGCGTATGTTTGCTTCTGACCCAGATGTGTTTGTCCTAGATGAGCCGACAACGGGGATGGATGCAGGAAGTAAAAATGAATTTTACGAACTCATGCATCACAGCGCCCATCATCATGGCAAGGCTGTTTTGATGATTACCCATGACCCTGAAGAAGTTAAGGAATATGCGGACCGCAATATCCATCTAGTGCGAAACCAAGACTCGCCATGGCGCTGTTTCAACGTTCATGAGAATGATCAGGAGGTGGGCCATGCTTAGTTTGTTATCTTATGACTTTATGCAGCGTGCCTTTCTGGCCGTTATTGCCATGAGTCTTTTTTCGCCAGTTCTTGGAACCTTCCTCATCTTGCGTCGTCAGAGTTTGATGAGTGATACCCTCAGCCACGTCTCACTTTCAGGTGTCGCCTTTGGTCTGGTTTTGGGGATTTCTCCGACTATTTCCACTATTGCTATTGTCTTGATTGCGGCGGTCTTTTTGGAGTATCTCCGTACGGTTTACAAGAGCTTTATGGAAATCGGGACAGCTATCCTCATGTCAACAGGTCTGGCTGTTTCTCTGATTGTCATGAGCAAGGGTAAAAGCTCTAGCTCAATGAGTTTGGACCAGTACCTTTTTGGTTCAATCGTGACCATCAGCGAAGAGCAGGTTATTTCCCTCTTTGTCATTGCGGCGGTTGTTTTGATTTTGACCTTCCTCTTCCTTCGTCCAATGTATATCCTGACCTTTGATGAGGATACGGCCTTTGTGGACGGCTTGCCTGTTCGTACCATGTCTATTCTATTTAACATGGTGACAGGGGTGGCCATTGCCCTTATGATTCCAGCTGCAGGAGCTCTTTTGGTATCGACCATCATGGTCTTGCCAGCTAGTATTGCCCTGCGTCTGGGTAAAAACTTTAAATCGGTTATGTTGCTTGCCAGTGCTATTGGATTTTTGGGAATGGTAGCAGGACTTTACATTTCCTACTATGCAGAAACACCTGCAAGTGCAAGTATTACCATTATTTTTGTAACTGTCTTTTTACTAATCAGTTTAGTAAGACGTTTTATCAAATAGGAGACTAACGTGAAAAAAATTAGCTTATTGCTAGCCAGTCTATGTGCCTTGTTTTTAGTGGCTTGTTCCAATCAAAAGCAAGCAAATGGCAAACTAAATATCGTGACAACCTTTTATCCTGTCTATGAATTTACCAAGCAAGTCGCAGGAGAAATGGCTAATGTAGAACTCCTAATCGGTGCTGGTACAGAACCCCATGAATATGAACCGTCTGCCAAGGCAGTGGCCAAAATCCAAGACGCAGATACCTTCGTTTATGAAAATGAAAACATGGAAACATGGGTCCCTAAATTGCTAGATACCTTGGATAAGAAAAAGGTTAAAATCATCAAGGCGACAGGCGATATGTTGCTTTTGCCAGGTGGTGAGGAAGAAGAGGGAGACCATGACCATGGCGAAGAAGGCCATCACCATGAATACGATCCCCATGTTTGGTTATCACCAGTCCGTGCCATTAAACTAGTAGAGCATATCCGTGACAGCTTGTCAGCGGATTATCCTGATAAAAAAGAGACCTTTGAGAAGAACGCAGCTGCCTATATCGAAAAATTGCAAGCCTTGGATAAGGCTTATGCAGAAGGCTTATCTCAAGCCAAACAAAAGAGCTTTGTAACGCAACACGCAGCCTTTAACTACCTTGCCTTGGACTATGGACTCAAACAAGTCGCTATCTCAGGCCTTTCTCCTGATGCAGAGCCATCAGCAGCTCGCTTGGCAGAATTGACAGAGTACGTCAAGAAAAATAAAATTGCCTATATCTACTTTGAGGAAAATGCTTCACAAGCCCTTGCTAATACACTTTCAAAAGAAGCAGGTATCAAAACAGATGTCCTCAATCCTTTAGAAAGTCTGACAGAAGAGGACACCAAGGCTGGCGAAAACTATATTTCCGTGATGGAGAAAAATCTTAAGGCTCTAAAACAAACAACAGACCAAGAAGGCCCAGCAATCGAGCCTGAAAAGGCAGAGGATACCAAGACAGTTCAAAATGGTTACTTTGAGGATACAGCTGTCAAGAACCGCACCTTGAGTGACTATGCAGGTAACTGGCAATCAGTTTATCCTTTCCTTGAAGATGGTACTTTTGACCAAGTCTTTGACTACAAGGCTAAGTTGACTGGTAAGATGACCCAGGCTGAGTACAAGGCCTACTATACAAAAGGCTATCAGACAGATGTGACTAAGATTAACATCACTGATAATACTATGGAATTTGTTCAAGGTGGCCAAAGCAAGAAATTCACCTATAAGTATGTCGGCAAGAAAATCTTGACTTATAAGAAAGGCAATCGTGGTGTGCGCTTCCTCTTTGAAGCGACAGATGCTGATGCTGGACAGTTCAAGTATGTTCAGTTTAGTGACCACAATATCGCCCCAGTTAAGGCAGAACATTTCCATATCTTCTTTGGAGGAACAAGCCAAGAAGCCCTCTTTGAAGAAATGGACAACTGGCCAACCTACTACCCAGATAATCTATCTGGTCAAGAAATCGCTCAAGAAATGTTGGCGCATTGATGAGAAACCGACTAGTTCATAGGAGCTAGTCGGTCTTTGGGTACTAGATGGTAACTTCATTATATACCTTTCAGATACCTAAGGAACTTTAAACAATGAATAAAATTCTTGAAATCTTAGCGCTTGTGTGTTAGAATAAATTTAATGGGTAAGGTTCATTAGAACACCAAATCCCTTAACTATTGCAGTAGTTAAGGGATTTTTTGACGTATCTTAGCGATTTAACGGGTGTTTATAGGCTAGTCATTCGGTCTACTTCTTACCATCTAGCCATTTGCAGACGAAATACAAGATAATTCCTGCTATGACGTCCGCTACAATAGTAAGAACGAGCTCTGGGGCAAGGTTCATTAGTTTCACCTCCTCTCACGAACCGTAAGGAACGTAATCGGTAACCGATGACAAAAATAGTATACCACAATAAATTTAGCTCATCAACCTCACTTAATGCTTGAAATACAGGGTCTAGGCGACAAAGTCTTTAAAATCAAAAAACGTATAGTATCAGATGTTATATCAATCATAAAAGTAGATAGGAAAGTTTTCTGATTATCAGAATTCCTTCCTATCCACTTTTTGAAGATTGTAAGTTAACCTAATTTTATGTAGAATCAACTTATTTGTTTTATTTATCAAAACCTTGCAAGGCTTTTTGGCGCTCTTCTACTTGACCTTTAGCATCTAGTTTGTTACCACCGTATACAGCTGATTCCCATGACCCGTACATTGGATTTGGGAAGATGATGAATTTTTCACCGAATTCTTTTTGTAATTCTTCAAGTTGTTTATCACGGTCAGATTCCGAAGTCTTAGAAAAATCTGCAAAGTCTACGAGGTTATCACCAAATAATAAGATAAGATTTGTTTTTTCTTGAACTTTTTGGCGACGCCCCTCTTTGGATTTTACACCACTTTCTAAGAACATGAGATGATCACGTCCTTGAACGGGAATTCCTTCACTTTCTAGATTTTTAATGGTAGCATCTACTTGATTAGCCGAGCGATCAGAAATATAGTAGATTTGGACACCGTTTTGATCGGCAAACTGAAGAAAATCTTTAGCACCTGGGACGGCTTTCGCTGCAGCTTTTTGAACCCAAACATCCCAATTTTCAGGTGTGAATGCTGTACCATCTTTGACATTTTGTACTTGATAAGGGCTATTATCTAGGACAGTTTCATCCAAGTCTAAAACGATAGAGTAAGGTTTGTCTGATTCTGTTTTGAGCAATTCCTTTAGGTGATTTGTTGCAACGTTATAACCCTGTATGTATAAAGCTTTAGTTTCAGCTGATTTTTGGTACCAAAGAGTTGACATGGTGTTTTCTCTTGACCGTAGTTGGTCATATGTCATTGTAATCTGATTATCAGATGAGCTATTATTGCTTGTCTGTGTTTCTGTAGACTTTGTTGCACAACTAGCTAATAAGACGACAGAAGCAAGTGCAGAAAGGATTGTAACAGTAGTTTTTGCTGTTTTCATGAAATATCTCCTATTTATTAATTTCAATAAATAGTATAGCACGAGGGAAAAGTTAAGGCAAGTTATTCTCTGAATATGGATGAAGATTCTATAGAAGATAATGTAATGAAAAAAGCGATTACTAACTTGAAATGTAGTTTCACCTCTAATTATTGACATTTCAGGAAAAATCGCAGTAAAAACTGTACAGCCTTCTTTAAATGTGCTACAATACAGGAAAAATAATGATGGAGGTCGCAATAATGGCAACATTTGATGATTTTTGTGGTGATTTGTGTGCTCCTATTGGTGATAGTCACACTGAGTACAGTTTATGTGGTTCGTCAGCAGTCGGTGGCGATTATTGAACGCTTTGGTAAATACCAAAAGGTTGCCAATAGCGGTATTCATATTCGCTTGCCTTTTGGGATTGACTCGATTGCAGCGCGGATCCAGTTACGCTTGCTGCAAAGCGATATTGTGGTTGAGACTAAGACCAAGGATAATGTGTTCGTTATGATGAATGTGGCGACTCAGTACCGTGTCAATGAGCAGAGCGTGACAGATGCCTACTATAAACTTATGCGTCCAGAATCTCAGATTAAATCTTATATCGAAGACGCCCTTCGCTCTTCTGTTCCCAAATTAACATTGGATGAATTGTTTGAGAAAAAAGATGAGATTGCCCTTGAAGTTCAACACCAAGTAGCAGAAGAAATGACTACTTACGGCTACATTATCGTGAAAACCTTGATTACCAAGGTCGAACCAGATGCAGAAGTCAAGCAATCTATGAATGAAATCAATGCGGCGCAACGTAAGCGGGTCGCAGCGCAAGAATTGGCAGAAGCAGACAAGATTAAAATCGTCACTGCAGCTGAAGCCGAAGCAGAAAAAGACCGCCTTCATGGTGTGGGGATTGCCCAACAACGTAAGGCCATTGTGGATGGATTGGCAGAATCTATCACAGAACTCAAGGAAGCCAATGTTGGTATGACAGAAGAGCAAATCATGTCTATCCTCTTGACCAACCAGTATTTGGATACCTTGAACACTTTTGCTGCAAAAGGAAATCAAACCATCTTTTTACCAAATACGCCAAATGGTGTGGATGATATCCGTACACAAATCTTGTCAGCCCTACGTGCTGAGAAGAAATAATAGACTAAAGAGCTTGGAAACAGGCTCTTTTTATCTTACTTCAAGTAATACAGAAATATTTATACAAAATCCATTTATAAGTATAAGAGTTTTTATGAATATACTGAAATTAAAACTATGAATTTAAAACCTTTGTGCATATGAGTAATTTCTGATATACTAAATATACAGTAATAATGAATGATGGGAGATGGAATGAAAGAATATCAATTTGAGAGAAAGCAGCGTTTTTCTTTGAGAAAATATGCAATGGGAGCTTGTTCTGTTTTGCTAGGAACGAGTTTATTTTTTGCTGGTATGGGTGCTCAGCCTGTACAGGCTACAGAAACGAGTTCAACACTAATTTCAAGTCATTATTTGGATGAGCAGGATTTACCTGAAAAGTTGAAATCGGAGTTGCAATGGTTTGAAGAAAATAAGATTGAGGTAAAAGAGGGAAAAGAATATTACTTTGTCTATCGAAAATTAGCTACAAGATTACCAGAAACAGGTCTTTTTTCTAGTGATGGGATGTTTATCGTGGGAGCAGGATTATTATTACTTTCCTTCACTTTAATTAAGAGAAAAAAGGGAGCGTCTTACTTCCTTGTGACAGTCTTTGCTGTTGGTGGATGGGGAGCATCCATCTCTGCTATCGAAAATTTGGTAGAATTGCAACCAGTCCTTGTTAAGAGAGTAGAAGGCCAGTTTTTACCAAGTCCTGAACCAGTCCAAGGATATGAATTTACGGGATATTATTTGGTAAGAGATAGTGGTAACAAGGAACTTTCTGTTGATAAGGTAGAGTCGCCAGCATTATCTCAAAAGGAGGACAGTTCAGAACCTCAATCTAAGAAGATCGTACCACAGTCTGCATCTCATTTTAGATCGACTGAAGATCTTGTACAATCTCCTCAACCATCCTACGCAGTTGAGCCCGTTTTAAATCCATCTCCTGAAAAAAGTATGAGTATTGAGTCTAAAAAAGTACCGGATAATGGAATTAAAACTGTTATTGAAGACAAGCCAGAATTGGAAGTTAGGGTAGGGGAGATAGAGTTTGAAATTCAATTTCAGTCTGACCCGACTCTGGCTAAGGGAGAAAAAAGAATTTCTATAGAAGGTGCCAAGGGACAAGAACGAATCTTAACAGAAGTAAGGGTTATCGATGGTGTTGTTACGCGAAATGAAGTAGGAAGAGAGGTGCTTCGGGAACCAGTTACTCAGGTGATTCTGGTCGGGACAAAAGATAAGGCATCTCAAGACAATGGAATAAGCATAGCCCCGGAAGTCCAACCATCACTTCCGTCATATGAGGGAGGAGTTTCCGGAGAATCGTTGGTAGAGCCGTCTCTTCCGTCTTATGAGGGCGGTGTTTCCGGTGAATCGTTGGTAGAACCACCACTTCCATCTTATGAAGGTAGTGTTTCCGGTGAATCGTTGGTAGAACCACCACTTCCATCTTATGAAGGTAGTGTTTCCGGTGAATCGTTGGTAGAGCCGTCTTTTCCGTCATATGAGGGTAGTGTTTCCGGCGAATCATTAGTAGAACCTTCTCTTCCGTCATATGAGGGCGGAGTTTCCGGTGAATCGTTGGTAGAACCAGCACTCCCCACTTATGAAGGCGGAGTTTCCGGCGAATCGTTGGTAGAGCCATCTCTTCCGTCATATGAGGGCGGTGTTTCCAGTGAGCCTGAGATACAGGAGGCTCTCCCAGAGTATAAAGAAAACACTCAACTTCCTCAGACCAAAGTAGAGACCAAAGTCCTTCCTTATGAAACCATTTATGAAAAGAATGAGGCACTAGACCACGGCGTTACAAGAGTAAAAATTCCGGGTGTTGAGGGACAAGAACAAGTTACTACTACCTATACCAAAGACCAAGCAAGTGGAAATATTTCTGAGAATAAAACTGTCAAAATAATAGCTAACAAAGTTGACCAAGTTGTAGAAGTTGGAACTAAACCGAGTGTTGAAACTACTGTCCTATCTCATAAAACGATTTACCACGTGAATCCTGCTTTGGAGTTCAGACGACAGGAAGTAGCGGTTGCAGGGCGTGATGGTTCGGTGGAAACTAGGACGACTTATCAACTAGATAAGGCAACAGGTCAGGTGACGGTATCTGACACTACTAGACAAGTAAATCCAGCAGTCGATAAAGTGATTCAAGTTGGTAATGTGGAAAAAGTAATACAACCGATTGCTGTTACTGAGGAGCGAAGAGAGGATCCTTCACTTGCTAAAAATATGGAAAAGGTAGCCTATGAGGGTGAAGTTGGTGAAAATACACTTACTAGAACCTACGCTATCAATGAACAAACTGGTGAATTGATTAATCCTCAAGAAGTGAGTCAAATAACAAAACCAATGAAACCGAGAGTTATTTTAGTTGGTAGTCAGGAGGATAAACCACACATCCTTCCAGCAAATAGTGAGAGAGAAGATGCTGTAGATGTGTCTGCTCTTACCACAAGCGCGAGGTCAGTAGATTTCTTAAATGATAGTAAATTAAAAGCACAGTTGGAGCCTGTCTATGATCCTCGAGATATTATAACAAAGAGAATTGCGCTCAGAAAAACACACCCAAATATCACTGACCAAGAGGTCAAAGATATGTTGCGTACAGAGTATCTTCAAAAACTGTCAATTCAAGAAAGCTTTGATCAGACGAAGATGCAAGCTGAGTCAAGTTTCAAAAAGATTGCCTCTCATACTTTGGGAATTATAGGAGATACCCCTGAAAATCGCAGCAAGGTAAAACAAGAGCTGGAGCAATACAAAGAGCAGATTTTGTTGGGACTGTCTTATATTAATCGTTTTTATAATATTCAATTTGGGGACACGAATATTCGTGATATTCTGGCCTTTAATCCAAGTTCATTTGGCAATAAGACAATGACAGCCTTGGATAGTTTGAAAAAATTAGGATCCATGTCTTATGAAGAGATGAAATTGACCAATAGTCCTCAAACATTTACAAAATACTTGTCTACCATTACAGGTAAGGCTAGCTTGAAGGAATTTTTAGACAGCAATCGCCAACTCTTTACGTCAGATGATGCGGATACCTGGCTTAAAAAATCTAGCAAAGCTATGATTGTTGAAAAACCATCTAAGGAAAATCCTTCAGCGCATGTCGGACTGTATAGCAAGTTGACCGCTGGGGAAAAGGATCCTCGTAAACAAGAGGCTAATATGGCTGCTATTTTGGGACTTTTGAATGTGAAAGAACCACATGTTTACGTGATTAGTAATATGGCGACGATTACTTACGGTAATATTGGTTCCTATATAGATACTTCTCTTGCCCAGTCTAATCCAACTAAGTATCAGGCTGAGCTTGCTAGAGTCAAGTCTTTAATTGAAAAGGCGGCTGTACAACAAGCCAACTATGTTGATACTCTTTATCGTATAACAAAACCAGAAAATCGTGATAAGTTGCTGACAAATCGCTTGATTATTGATACGATGAAGAAATATACAAGCAATTCGAATGCCCAGATTGATAGCACTTGGTCACCAGCTACTGGTAATGGAGCTGATAAGGGAGTCGACCAATTTATGACTCCTATGAATTACTATTCTCCAGTAAGTAAGGTGGGAGCTGAGGCTAACGGATTAGGTGTCCGTTACTTTATAGATAGGGTTCTGGATGATAGAGGTTCAGCGACTTATTCTCATGAAATGACGCACTTACTAGATAGAACGGTCTTGTTTAATAATCACGGTCGTCGAGATGGTACAGGAGCAGAGTTTTATGCGCGTGGTATTTTTGAAAACTCCTATAATCCAGAAAAGGATACTTACTTCAATCTCAACTTTGTATATGATGAGAGTGATAAGAATGGATTTTACAATAAAACACCTGATCGATTTAAAACGGCAGAAGATTTGCAATCTTACATGAAGGGAAGTTTTGATGTCCTTTATACTCTAGATTACCTAGAAGCAGAGGCAAGTAAAGGCTTATCTGCAGAAGACAAGATGAGTTATTTCAAAAAAATAATGCCAATCACTTCAACAGGTCCTAGAACTTGGGTAGATTACCGTAATACAGCAGTTAAACCGACTCATAAGAGTGAGGAGATTCAAGCTCTGACCTTAGAAGATGCCAAAAAATTGACAGATATTGATAGTTTGATTGACAATCATATCCTGGTTAATCGTTATATCATTGCTGGTTTTTCAGATAAAGGTAAAATTGCAGCAAATGGTTATTATACCGTTGATATGTTTGATACCATTTATGGTGTTAGTCAAAATAACTCTGGTATGAGTGGGGACATCACCTTTAGAAAACAAGCCTTTGAATTGATGGCTACTTTGGGCTACTATGAAGGATTTGTTCCTTATGTGTCAAATCAATATAAGCAAGAAGCAGAGGCTGAAAATAAGCCTTTGTCTGATACTTACATTTTCAATAAAGTTTTGAATGGTAAGAGTTATGCTGAGTTCAAAAAAGAACAGTTCAAGGAAAGAGTAGATAGGCTTAATCAATTGAAACCTTTGACAATCCAATATGAAGGTCAGGAAATAAGTCTGACAAGTCAGAAGTTAAGTGAATTGATGCAGAAAGCTGTCCAAGAGGAGTTGAAACAGATTAAGGCAGGCAAGACAACTGCTCGCACCTATAGCTTTATCGAAACACCCGTTCAAAAACTGAAAAAAGCGATTTATAAAGCTTATCTCAAAGATTCAGATGACTTTAGACAGTCGATTTACAATAGTTAAGACAAAAGGGACATCTCTCTGGAATGAACATTCAGAGAGGTGTTTTTTGCGCTCTTGTAAGGTTTGACCTTATACTCAATGAAAATCAAAGAGCAAACTAGCCACAGGTTGTTCAAAACACTGTTTTGAGGTTGTGGATAGAACTGACAGAGTCAGTATCATATACCTACGGCAAGGGGACGTTGATGTGGTTTGAAGAGATTTTAGAAGGGCATTGTTTCTTGAAAATTACAGTTTGCCTGAATATGGAATGATTTTCAGACTTTTCCACAAATTCATAAGAGTGGGAAGATCTCTATTAACATTAGAGATAATAGGCAGCTGAGAGTGAAACAGTGCCTAAAAATTGGGTAATTCACAGAAGTTATCAACAGATTGTGGATAATTATGGAGATAGGCCTGCTTGATTATAGATAAATGGAGTTTATAGATTCTTCTGTTTGAATTGATATACTAGCTAACAAAGACTAAGTATGATTTCTTACTTAGCTAAATAGAGTGAGAAGTTCAATTTACTATCTTTTGATGGATAAGTTTTAGCAGTTAATCGAACAGCCATCCATACATTGTAATAAAAAATGTTTGAGGAATGGTAATTGAATCAGAATAGATTTATGGAAAGAGGTATCACTTATTAACAATCTTATCCACAGCTTGTGGATAAGATTGTTAATAAGATGACGTATCTATTGTTTTATGTGGGGAAAGTGCCTTTCCTTTAAGAAGTTAAGATTTGACTTCAACTGAAAATAGGTGAGTATGATATCGTCTAACCAGAAGAGATTTAAGTCTTTCAATTTCAAATTGAGGAAATCATCAAAGACAAAGTTTGCAAGCTGGAGTTTTCTGGAGCAAGCCCTTTACTCAGAAATATAAGCGAGCATTAGCCAATTAGCCCAATTTCTGGACTACCAGCCTGTCCGAGGAGGACAGGATAAACAACGCAGATGAGAAGTACAAGTATTGTTAGCTCATGACTATACCTTGGAACGTGCTGAGTAAAAAGAAGTGAAAGCAGGTTTAGTAAAACTAGTTTGGTGAGGTAGTCTTATTTCCGAGGTAGATAGCCAGCAGTTTGATATGAGTGTTTCAGAGTTTAAAGAAGTCTTGTAAGTGGAGAAATTGATGACATGTTACTGAAATGATGGACCATGCCTTATTTGGGGTTCATATATTGTTTGAATTATTTTTTATCTATGCATGTAATTCCAACATAGATTATTTCATTCTTCAAACCTATTTATTTTACAACTAACCCTATATAAATACGATATTTTTTTATAAATGTAATGAAAATAAAAACGAACATTCAATATAAATATATATTAAATATTTATTTTTAAAAAAATAAGAAAAAAATCATTGAATTTTTCATGAAAAAAACCTATTATAACAATATAAAAAAATTTCAAAGCCAAAAAAAGTTTGAATATATATTGAAAAATACGATAGAATATAGTTGTAGGATTCTTCATACACAGAAGATATGGATATTCTTTTTAGAGAATAAATTTTTTGTATGTAGAGACCAAAAAATAAACCTTACAAAAGGAGAAAATAATGGAAAACAAACCATCTATGAGTCGTGTTGAACGTCTGCACCGTGAAAAGGTCACGCGTTACTCGATCCGTAAATATAGTTTTGGGGCGGCTAGTGTAGCGGTTGCTGCTCTCTTCATGTTCTTAGGTAATGGAGCTGTATCTGTTCAAGCGGATCAAATCCAACCTGGAGACACAGCTGCTGCTCAGCCAGCAACTCCAACTTTGGACAAGACCCAACTTGAAAGCTACATTTCAGAAATTGAAACAAAACTTTCTAACGGTTCTTACGATAACAAAACTGAGGAAAGTGTTGCAGTATTAAAAGCTGAACTAGAATCTGCAAAAGCTACATTAGCGAACGCAACTACTCAAGCTGAACTAAAAACAGCTTACAGCAAACTTGTCACTACAGCTAACTCTAAATTAAAAAACAAACCTGTAGAGAAAAAAGAAACTCCAGCAGTAGATACAACTGAAGGTAAAGAAACTGTAGGTAAAAAAGCAGAAAACACTGAGAAAAACCCAGAATCTAACTCAATCGAAAATACCGGTTCAAAAGACGAACGTAACGGGAAACCGATGGATAAAGAGAATGCTTTCCGTGCGGAAACAACTGAAAATCAAGGTAATTTTACTTATTCTATGGAGTATTCTAATGGAAAAGAAATTTACCTTTATAATGCAGAAGACGCAGATGTCAATATTACAGTTAACTCAACAGCCGGAAAAATCAAAAGAGCAACAGTTAAAGCTGGAAGTGGCCAGTTCGTACTAAAAGAGAAAAGTGATCAAGCGATAGCTTATGCGAAAGGTCAAAGTCCAACTAAGCCTGATGAAGAAGAAGTTGAACGAGATGATTATGGTTGGAGTTATCATCAAATAATCACTGAAACTCAAGGTCCAGTAACAATTAAAATCACTGGTCAACCAAATGATACTTTTAAAGGGCTTAAATCTTATACAAAAACTGAAGATCAACGAGCAGTATTAGGGGCAAGATATTTAGAACTTGAAGATTCTACTGGTGCTAAACTACCTGGAGGTAGGACTCCATCATCTCCTGGTTATTTCAATTTAGTTGTTAAATCTCAAACATATAAATACGATATTCAACCAGTAGCAGAGGGGGATAAAGTTTCTGTTGCAGATATCAACAACTTAACTCCAACTGATATTAACAACATCAAAGAGAAAATCAAGATTCAATATTCTGATAAAGCAACGACAGAAGATGCTCGACTAGCTTCTAAAAAAGGAGAAGTCTTAGCAGATAGATCTACAGTGGTGAAAGAAGTCGCTGTTGCAAATGGAACAGTTACTGTTACCTATAATGACGATTCAGTAGATACTACTCCAGTTGCAAATGTAGCACGTACCAACCCAGCACCAACAGTAGAACTTCCATATTCAAATGCTGACAAACGTCAAATCTATGTTTACACAGGTGAAAATACTGACTTAACATTCACAGGTAAAGATGAAACAACAGTTAAAAACTTATACCTACGTGGACCAGGTGGTATTGGAAGTGATAACACTGCAGGTTATGGATTTACAACAGGTAAGATTGATAACGATGTAGTTACAAATGGCGAAGGAACAGTATCTGCTGATAAGAGAACAGCAACTATCAAGATGACAGGTGTTACAACTCTTAAAGCTCCAAACCAATGGACAAGTTTCATCGTGGCTAATGATAATGATGACGCCAGCTCAATGCCATCAGATCAAACTTTTGATGCTTCAACTGATAATGCAGTACGTCAACAAAGACCAGGATACGTTCAATTCGTTGTTAAATCTCAAACAGATAAGTACGATATCAAGGCTCCAACAGAAAAAGTTACAGTAGCAGATCCAGCTAACGTAACAGATGAAGAGTTCGATACAATTAAAGCAAAATTAAAACTTGAGTACAATAAGTCTAATGACGATGCGAATATCTCAAAAGATGCTGATGTTGCAGATCAAAATTCTAAAATTGCTTCAATAGAAAAAGATGCTAAAGGAAATCTTGTAGTAACATATACAGATGGTTCAAAAGACACAAGACCATTATCAGACTTTGTAAACAAAGCACCAACAGTAGAACTTCCATACTCAAATGCAGACAAACGTCAAATCTATGTTTACACAGGAGAAAACACAGATTTAACATTCACAGGTAAAGACGAGACAACAGTTAAAGACTTATACCTACGTGGACCAGGTGGTGTTGCAAATGATAACACTGCAGGATATGGATTTACAACAGGTAAAATTGATAACGGAGCTGTTACAAACGGAGTAGGAACAGTATCTGAAGATAAGAGAACAGCAACTATCAAGATGACAGGTGTTACAACTCTTAAAGCTCCAAACCAATGGACAAGTTTCATCGTTGCTAATGATAACGATAATGCAAAATCAATGCCATCAGATCAAACTTATGACGCTTCAACTGATGATGCAGTACGTCAACAAAAACCAGGATATGTTCAGTTCATCGTTAAAAACCAAACATCTAAATATGACATTGCAGCTCCAACAGAAAAAGTTGCTGTAACAGATCCAGCTAACGTAACAGAAGCAGAATTAGAGAAAATCAAAGAAAAACTACAAATTGAGTACTCTAATAACAATGATGATGCTAACTTAGCTGACAAAAAAGGTAAAACTGTAGATGCTGAAGATGCTAAGACTAAGATTGCCTCAGTAACAAAAGATGACCAAGGAAATCTTGTAGTAACATACACAGACGGTTCAAAAGACACAAGACCATTATCAGAGTTTGTAACTCTAGACAAACAACCAGCTATCGATGAGGTTAATAAAGCAGCTGAGAAGCAAATTGCAGCAATTAACTCAACTCCAAATGCTACTGATGAAGAAAAAGCAGCAGCAATTGCAAAAGTAAATGCTGATAAACAAAAAGCTCTTGATGAAATAGCAAAACCTGAAGTTACAACAAAAGATGCTCTTGATAAAGCTCAAACAGCAGGAACTAGTGCAATCGCAAAAGATAACCCAGTAGTAGCTAAGAAAGATGAAGCTAAACAAGCAATCGACGATGCATTGACAGCTAAAAACAAAGAAATCGATGCTCGCACAGATTTAACTCCAGAAGAGAAAACTAAAGCTAAAGAAGCAGCAAAAGCGCAAGCAGACGTAGCTAAAGGTGCTGTTGATGCAGCAACAACAAATGCAGCAGTAGATGCAGCGAAAACAGAAGGAGCTAAAGCAGTTGCAAATGTAACTCCAGTAGTTAAAGAAGCGGCTAAAAAAGCAATCGCAGATGAATTAGCAGAAAAAGAAAAAGCAATCGATGCACGTAAAGACTTAACAGATGCAGAGAAAGCAAAAGCTAAGGAAGAAGCACAAGAGAAAGCAAAAGAAGCAACAGACGCTATTAACAAGCAGCCAGATGTAGCAACTACACCAGAAGTAGCAGCAGAAGCACAAAAAGCAGTAGATGCAGCTAAAGCTAAAGGTGTAGCAGATGTTAAAGCTGTAAACCCAGTAGCGAAAGAAGCAGCTAAGCAAGCAATTGCAGATGAATTAGCTAAGAAAGTTGGAGAAATTGATGCACGTCCTGACTTAACTGACAAAGAAAAAGATGCAGCTAAGAAAGATGCTCAAGCAAAAGCTAAAAAAGCGACAGATGCAATCAAATCTCAACCAGACAACGCAACTACACCAGAAGCAGCAAAAGCAGCACAAGATGCAGTAGATGCAGCTAAGAAATCAGGTGTAGCAGATGTTAAAGCTGTAAATCCAGTAGCGAAAGAAAAAGCTAAAGAAGAAATTGCAAAAGAGTTAGCTAAGAAAGAAGAAGCCATCAACGGACGTCCTGACTTAACTGACGAAGAAAAAGCAGCAGCTAAGGAAGAAGCACAAGCGAAAGCAAAAGAAGCAACAGATGCAATCAATGCTCAACCAGACAACGCAGAAACACCAGAAAAAGCCGCAGAAGCACAAAAAGCAGTAGATGGTGCTAAAGATAAAGGTGTAGCAGATGTTAAAGCTGTAAATCCAGAAGCGGTAACTAAACCAGCAGCTAAGGAAGCAGTAGATGCAGCTCTTAAAGCTAAAGTAGACGCAATTAACGCACGTAAAGACTTAACTCCAGCAGAAAAAGATGAAGCTAAGAAAGTAGCAGAGAAAGCAGCAGATGACGCTAAGAAAGCAATCGATGCAGCAACAACAGATGCAGCAGTAGATGCAGCGAAAAATGCTGGTACTGGAGAAGTTGCGAAAGTAAATCCAGTAGCGAAAGAAAAAGCTAAAGAAGAAATTGCAAAAGAATTAGCTAAGAAAGAAGCAGCAATCGACGAGCGTAAAGACTTAACTGACGAAGAAAAAGCAGCAGCTAAGGAAGAAGCTCAAGCTAAAGCTAAGGAAGCAACAGATGAAATCGATGCTCAACCAGCTAATGCAGAAACACCAGAAAAAGCAGCAGAAGCACAAACAGCAGTAGATGGTGCAAAAGATAAAGGTGTAGCAGATGTTAAAGCAGTAGATCCAGTAGCGGCTAAGAAACCAGAAGCTAAGGCAGCAGTAGATGCAGCTCTTAAGGCTAAAGTAGACGCAATTGATAAACGTCCTGACTTAACTCCAGCAGAAAAAGATGCAGCTAAGAAAGCAGCAGAGAAAGCAGCAGATGACGCTAAGAAAGCAATCGATGCGGCAACAACAGATGCAGCAGTAGATACAGCTAAAACTGCTGGTACTGGAGAAATTGCGAAAGTAAACCCAGTAGCGAAAGAAGCAGCTAAGCAAGCAGTAGCAGATGAGTTGAAAGAAAAAGAAAAAGCAATCGATGCACGTCCTGACTTAACTGATAAAGAAAAGGCAGCAGCTAAGCAAGAAGCTCAAGCGAAAGCAAAAGAAGCAACAGATGCTATTAATGCACAGCCAGATAACGCAGAAACACCAGAGAAAGCAGCAGAAGCTCAAAAAGCAGTAGATGCAGCTAAGGAAACAGGTGTAGATGGAGTTAAAGCTGTAAACCCAGTAGCGAAAGAAGCAGCTAAGCAAGCAATCGCAGATGAGTTGAAAGTTAAAGAAGACGCAATTGATAAACGTCCAGACTTAACTGACGAAGAAAAAGCAGCCGCTAAGAAAGAAGCTCAAGATAAAGCTAAAGAAGCAACAGACGCAATTAACGCTCAACCAGCTAATGCAGAAACACCAGAAGCAGCAAAAGCAGCACAAGATGCAGTAGATGCAGCTAAGAAATCAGGTGTAGATGAAGTTGCAGCAGTAAATCCAGAAGCTAAATCTAAACCAGCAGCTAAGAAAGCAATTGATGATAAATTAGCTGAGCAATTAAAAGAGATTGCTAATACTCCAGATGCTACAGATGATGAGAAGAAAGTTGCAGCAGATGCAGCTAAAGCTCTAGCAGATGCAGCTAAGGCAGAAATCGACAAAGCAGGAACAGATGCAGAAGTTAAGCAACTTCAAGATGAAGCTAAGGCAGAAATCGAAAAATCTGTACCAGTTGTAGAAGATAAGCCAAATGCTCGTAAAGCAATTGAAGAAGAAGCAAAAGCTAAGAAAGAAGCAATTGACGCTCGTACAGACTTAACTCCGAAAGCTAAAGAAGATCTTAAAGCTGAAGTAGATGCAATCGCAGATCAAGCTAAGAAATCTGTAGATGCAGCTAAAACAGCAGAAGCTGTTAATGGAATTGAAGAGTCAGATAAAGCGGCTATTAAAGCTGTAGGTGAAGTGAATATTCCGGCTGATAAAGTTCTTGTAAATGATCCAAGTGCTTTGACAGATGATGAAAAAGCTAAGGTCTTAGAAGCTGTTAAGAAAGTAAATCCAGATGCTAAAGAAATTACTCAAGATGCAGATGGAAATGTTACAGTTACAACTCCAGATGGGCACCAAGAAATCATCACTCCTGAGCAAGTAGTGAAAACTGCAGATACAGCAAATGATCCAAAAGCAGGCAATGACATCGTTAAACCAGCTGATAAAGTAGTTGTCAATGATCCAGCTAAATTGACAGATGCTGAGAAGGAGAAATTAAAGCAGCAGTAGAAGCTGTAAATCCAAACTCAATTGTAGTAGTTGATGACAAAGGAAATGCTAAAGTTTCGACTCCAGATGGTCAAACACAAGTTATTCCTGTAGAAGAATTGGTACGTACTGCTGAAGATACTAAGAAACCAAACGCAGGCAACGACATCGTTAAGCCAGCAGATAAGACTGTAGTAGCAAATCCAGATGCTCTAACTCCAGAAGAGAAGAAAGCAATCGAGGATAAAGTTAAAGCAGTAAATCCAGGTTCAACTGTAGCAGTAGACGACAAAGGAAATGCAACAGTTACAACCCCAGAAGGTAAGACAGCTGTAATTCCAGTAGCGGACTTGACTAAGTCATCAGAAGATGCAGCTAAACCAAATGCAGGTAACGACATCGTTAAACCAGCAGATAAATCTGTAGTAGCAAATCCAGAAAAACTTACAGATGCTGAGAAGAAAGCGATCGAAGATAAAGTTAAAGCTGTAAACCCAGATGCAACAGTAGTTGTAGATGATAAAGGAAATGCGACAGTTACAACCCCAGAAGGTAAGACAGCTGTAATTCCAGCAACAGACTTAACTAAATCACCAGAAGATGCAGCTAAGCCAAACGCAGGTAACGACATTGTTAAACCAGCGGCTAAGACTGCAGTTAAAGATCCAGCTAACTTAACTCCAGAAGAGAAGAAAGCGATTGAAGATAAAGTTAAAGCTGTAAACCCAGATGCAACAGTAGTTGTAGATGACAAAGGAAACGCGACAGTCACAACTCCAGAAGGTAAGACAGCGGTAATTCCATCAGCAGATTTAACTAAATCACCAGAAGATGCAGCTAAACCAGAAGCAGGAAACAATGTAAACACACCAGCAGATAAAGCTGTAGTTAAAGATCCAGCTAACCTAACTCCAGAAGAGAAGAAAGCGATTGAAGATAAAGTTAAAGCTGTAAACCCAGATGCAACAGTAGTTGTAGATGACAAAGGAAACGCAACAGTAACACCAAAAGATGGAGAACCAGCAGTAATTCCAGCAGCGGACTTAACTAAATCACCAGAAGACGCAGCTAAGCCAGAAGCGGGTAACGACATTGTTAAACCAGCAGATAAGACTGCAGTTAAAGATCCAGCTAACTTAACTCCAGAAGAGAAGAAAGCAATCGAAGACAAAGTTAAAGCTGTAAATCCAGATGCAACAGTAGTTGTAGATGATAAAGGAAACGCAACAGTAACAACCCCAGAAGGTAAGACAGCGGTAATTCCAGCAGCGGACTTGACTAAGTCATCAGAAGATGTAGCTAAACCAAATGCAGGTAACGACATTGTTAAACCAGCAGATAAGACTGCAGTAGCAAATCCAGATGCTCTAACTCCAGAAGAGAAGAAAGCAATTGAAGATAAAGTTAAGGCTGTAAACCCAGATGCAACTGTAGTAGTAGACGATAAAGGAAACGCAACAGTAACAACCCCAGAAGGTAAGACAGCGGTAATTCCAGCAGCGGACTTGACTAAGTCATCAGAAGATGCGGCTAAACCAAATGCAGGTAACGACATCGTTAAACCAGCAGATAAATCTGTAGTAGCAAATCCAGAAAAACTTACAGATGCTGAGAAGAAAGCAATCGAAGATAAAGTTAAGGCTGTAAACCCAGATGCAACAGTAGTTGTAGATGATAAAGGAAATGCGACAGTTACAACCCCAGAAGGTAAGACAGCAGTAATTCCAGCAACAGACTTAACTAAATCACCAGAAGATGCAGCTAAGCCAAACGCAGGTAACGACATCGTTAAACCAGCAGATAAATCTGTAGTGGCAAATCCAGAAAAACTTACAGATGCTGAGAAGAAAGCAATCGAAGATAAAGTTAAAGCTGTAAACCCAGATGCAACAGTAGTTGTAGATGACAAAGGAAACGCAACAGTAACACCAAAAGATGGAGAACCAGTAGTAATTCCAGCAACAGACTTAACTAAATCACCAGAAGACGCAGCTAAGCCAAACGCAGGCAACGACATTGTTAAACCAGCGGCTAAGACTGCAGTTAAAGATCCAGCTAACCTAACTCCAGAAGAGAAGAAAGCAATCGAAGATAAAGTTAAGGCTGTAAACCCAGATGCAACAGTAGTTGTAGATGACAAAGGAAATGCGACAGTCACAACTCCAGAAGGTAAGACAGCGGTAATTCCAGCAGCAGACTTAACTAAGTCACCAGCAGACGCAGCTAAGCCAGAAGCAGGAAACAATGTAAACACACCAGCAGATAAAGCTGTAGTTAAAGATCCAGCTAACTTAACTCCAGAAGAGAAGAAAGCGATCGAAGATAAAGTTAAAGCTGTAAATCCAGATGCAACAGTAGTTGTAGATGACAAAGGAAATGCGACAGTAACACCAAAAGATGGAGAACCAGTAGTAATTCCAGCGGCAGACTTAACTAAATCACCAGCAGACGCAGCTAAGCCAGAAGCAGGAAACAACGTAAACAAACCAGCAGATAAAGCTGTAGTTAAAGATCCAGCTAACTTAACTCCAGAAGAGAAGAAAGCGATCGAAGATAAAGTTAAAGCTGTAAACCCAGATGCAACTGTAGTAGTAGACGATAAAGGAAACGCAACAGTAACACCAAAAGATGGAGAACCAGTAGTAATTCCAGCGGCAGACTTAACTAAATCACCAGAAGACGCAACTAAGCCAAACGCAGGAAATGACATTGTTAAACCAGCGACTAAGATTGCGGTTAAAGATCCAGCTAACTTAACTCCAGAAGAGAAGAAAGCAATCGAAGATAAAGTTAAAGCTGTAAATCCAGATGCAACAGTAGTTGTAGACGATAAAGGAAACGCAACAGTCACAACCCCAGAAGGTAAGACAGCAGTAATTCCATCAGCAGATTTGACTAAATCACCAGCAGACGCAGCTAAGCCAGAAGCAGGAAACAATGTAAACACACCAGCAGATAAAGCTGTAGTTAAAGATCCAGCTAACTTAACTCCAGAAGAGAAGAAAGCGATCGAAGATAAAGTTAAAGCTGTAAACCCAGATGCAACTGTAGTAGTAGACGGTAAAGGAAATGCAACAGTTACACCGAAAGATGGAGAACCAGTAGTAATTCCATCAGCAGATTTAACTAAATCATCAGCAGACGCAGCTAAACCAAATGCAGGTAACGACATCGTTAAACCAGTAGATAAGACTGCAGTTAAAGATCCAGCTAACTTAACTCCAGAAGAGAAGAAAGCGATCGAAGACAAAGTTAAAGCTGTAAATCCAGATGCAACTGTAGTAGTAGACGATAAAGGAAATGCAACAGTTACAACCCCAGAAGGTAAGACAGCAGTAATTCCAGCAACAGACTTAACTAAATCACCAGCAGATGCAGCTAAGCCAAACGCAGGAAATGATATTGTTAAACCAGCGGCTAAGACAGAGGTTAAAGATCCAGCTAACTTAACTCCAGAAGAGAAGAAAGCAATCGAAGACAAAGTTAAAGCTGTAAATCCAGATGCAACAGTAGTTGTAGATGATAAAGGAAACGCAACAGTCACAACCCCAGAAGGTAAGACAGCAGTAATTCCAGCAACAGACTTAACTAAATCACCAGCAGACGCAGCTAAGCCAAACGCAGGAAATACAGTAAACACACCAGCAGCTAAGGTGGAAGTTAAAGATCCAGCTAACTTAACAGATGAAGAAAAAGCAAAAGTTAAGGAAGCAATTGAGGCAGTAAATCCAGGATCTAAAGTTGTAGTAGACGATAAAGGAAACGCAACAGTCACAACCCCAGAAGGTGATGTAGTAGTAATTCCAGCAACAGACTTAACTAAGTCAGCAGCAGACGCAGCTAAAGCAAATGCAGGAAATGCAGTAAACACACCAGCAGCTAAGGTAGAAGTTAAAGATCCAGCCAAATTAACAGATGAAGAAAAAGCAAAAGTTAAGGAAGCAATTGAGGCAGTAAACCCAGGATCTAAAGTTGTAGTAGACGATAAAGGAAACGCAACAGTCACAACCCCAGAAGGTAAGACAGCAGTAATTCCAGCAGCAGACTTAACTAAGTCAGCAGCAGATGCAGGTAAAGCAAATGCAGGAAATGCAGTAAACACACCAGCAGCTAAGGTAGAAGTTAAAGATCCAGCTAACTTAACAGATGCTGAGAAGAAAGCAATCGAAGACAAAGTTAAAGCAGTAAATCCAGGATCTAAAGTTGTAGTAGACGATAAAGGAAACGCAACAGTTACAACTCCAGAAGGTAAAACAGCAACAATTCCAGCAACAGACTTAACTAAGTCAGCAGCAGACGCAGGTAAAGAAAATGCAGGAAATGGTGCAAACACACCAGCAACTAAGACAGTAGTTAAAGATCCAGCTAACTTAACAGATGAAGAAAAAGCAAAAGTTAAGAAAGCAGTAGAGGCAGTAAACCCAGGATCAACTGTAGTAGTAAATGATAAAGGTGATGTAATCGTTACTAAAGGTGATGGAACAGTATTAGTAATCCCAGAACTTGACTTAGTAATTCCAGAAGATAAATTAACTGATCCAACTCAACAAAATGGTGTAAACACACCAGCAACTAGAGTATTAGTTGTAGATAAAGCTAAATTAACAGCTGACGAAATTGAAAAAGTTAAAGAATCAATTAAAGCAGTCAACCCAGGTGCAACTGTAGTAGTAGACGAAAACGGAAATGCAACAGTCACAACTGAAGATGGTAAGACAGCAACAATTCCAGCAGCTCAATTAGTTAAAGATGCTAAAGATGTGGCAGCTAAGAACAATGGTGAAAACATCAACGTTAACTTCGAAAAAGAAACAGTAGCAGACTTCAATAACTTAACAGATGCAGAAAAAGAAGCTGCAAAAGCTAAGATTAAAGGAGCAAATGCTGATGTAGTAGAAGTTATCTTCGACAAAGCAGGAAATGCAACTGTAATTACTAAAGATGGTAAAGTTTACACAATTGTAGGTAAAGATATCTTTAAACAACGTTCTTCTACAGACAATGGAAGTTCAGCTAATGCTGGTCAAACAACATCAGCACAAGCAAATGCGCGTAAAGGAGCTAAAGAATTACCAAATACAGGTACAGCAGATTCTACTGTAGCTATGGTAGCAGCTGCAGCAAGTGCATTACTTGGTCTTGGTCTTGCAGGTCGTCGTCGTAAAGAAGACGAAGAAGCTTAATTGGTAGATTGTTTGATAAACATCAGATGATAAATCCGATTTTTAAAGCTTAAACAAGTACCTCTCATAAGAAAATCTCCTAGCAGGAAAGCCTGCTAGGAGATTTTTGCATTTCAGGAAGTGGACGGCTGACTTGGTAACCAGCTAAGGGTGAAGGTTAGTTGATCAGCTTTTAAGAGGTCTTGATGTTGAATGCTAGTTATAGAGGTATTATCTAGTCGGCATTCTTTTACAAAGTTAAAATGGCTGTGGTTTTGTTTAGTATGGATATCCAGCCATTTATCTTCTTTAGCCAGATAGACTCGGAGGTGGTCAAAGAGAGGGATTCCGAGATCATAGCTTGGTTTTCCTGGGCAGGTCGGATAAAATCCGAGAGCTGACCAGATGTACCAGGCCGAGAGACTGCCGTTATCCTCATCGCCAGGATAGGCTTCCCAACTTGGGTGAAAAGCTTTCTGACGGAGCGTTTTGATGAGAAGGGCAGTGTAGTCAGGGTAATCACTGTAGCGGAAGAGATAAGGAATGTGGAAACTCGGTTGGTTGGAAATGGCTATTTGTCCAAAAGGAGCAGTAGCCATCTCGCTCATTTCGTGAATCTCGTAGCCATAGCCTGTTGTCTCAAAGAGGGGAGCCTCCTGACAGGTTTTCAAAAGATAGTTGCTGAAAGGCTTCTTTTCCACCCATAAGCTGGATTAAGCCTGGGATGTCGTGGAGGACGCCCAAAGTTGCTTGGATGGCTGAACATTCGGCATAATCACGTCCCCAACTATAAGGAGAGAAGTCAGGGCGGAAGTTGCCTTGATCATCACGCGCTCGCATGTAACCTGTATCAGTATCAAATAGATGGCGGTAATTTTGTGATGCGGCCTTGTAGGTTTCAGCGATTTCTATTTTCCCTAGTTTCTCGGCACAGCTTGCGATACAAAAGTCACTATAGGCATAGTCTAGGGTATGGCTGACGCTTTCGTGGTGGTCGGTAGAGAGATAGCCTAGTTCTTGGTATTGAGCTAGTCCGTGACGACCATTGATGCCGAGAGGGTCGGCCTTGCTGGCTGTTTCAAGCATGGCTTGGAGGAGTTCTTCTTCTAGGTCAGGGGCCATGTCCTTGCAGGCGCTATCTGCGATAATACCGTCTAAAAGTGTACCAGGCATCATGCCACGTTCATCTGGAGCCAGCCATTTTGGAAGAAAACCAGTATCGCGGTAGCTATTGAGGAAACCTTCTAAAAAGCGGTGGTAGTGTTCCGGTATGATAAGGGCAAAGAGGGGGAAGGTGGTGCGGAAGGTATCCCAGAAACCATTGTTGCTGAAGAGGACACCAGGCTTGACAGTACCAGTAGCTAGATCCATGTGGATGGCTTGCCCTGATTCATCAACCTCATAAAAAGTCTGTGGGAAGAGGAAGAGTCTGTAGAGGCAGTGATCAAAGAAGGTTCGGTCAGCCTCTCCTGTCTCTATAATGTCAAAACGATGGAGGAGATTTTCCCAATCCGCTTGAGCACTTGCTTTACAGTTATCAAAATCTTCTTGAGGTAGATTAAGCAGTGCTTGAGAAGGAGAGATGAAAGAAGTGGCTAGCTGAATCTCAGTTTGACTACTTGCTAAGTCGATTCGCCAGTCGTCGCCTTCTTGGCTGATAGCAAGAATATCCGTGTTTATTTTCAGGACAGTGAACATCGTTAGTGGATTTTTGTTGGTCTCAGTTTTTCCTTCTTGTCGCAGGGCAAGAGTTCGCTTATCTACCTGCTCTACTGTCAGTTTATCTGCTGCGTGAAGATAGAGGGAGAGGGCTTTGCCTTGCTTTTGCTCCAAACGAATAGAAGCACCGTAGCAAGTCGGTGTGAGCTGGGTTTCAATCTGATAGCGCAGGGAGAAAATCTTTAGATAATGAGGTTGGAAAGAGACCTTATCTATATCATAGGAAGACTGACGATGGAAGAGGCTGTCTCCACCTAGTTGGCCTGTGACAGGTGTCAGAAGGAGCCAAGAGTAGTCCCCAATCCAAGGACTGGGCTGGTGGGTTAATCGAATCCCCTGAAAGATAGGCAGATGTGGATCAAAAAACCAAGAGCCCTCCTGGTCACTGGTCTGGGGCACAAAGTAATTCATCCCAAAAGGCACGCCTGTGTAAGGCAGGGTATTTCCCCGAGAGAAGGCATGCTTGCTGGCAGTTCCAAAGCGGGTATCGATGGTTTCAAGTAGTGGTTTCATAGTCTTTCCTTTAGCTGTTTTTCTACATTATATCAGAAAAAGAGGGCCTTTAGAAAAGGAGTTTTAAAGATAACTATTTTGTAGAAAAATGACTATCATTTGTGTATGTATTTTCTGTCTCAAAAGCTATATACTGAAAATGAAACTTGTTTGAAAGAGGATACTGCACGATGATTTATTCAAAAGAAATTGTTAGAGAATGGCTAGATGAAGTGGCAGAGCGGGCTAAGGACCATCCAGAGTGGGTGGATGTTTTCGAGCGTTGCTACACAGACACCTTGGACAATACGGTTGAAATCCTAGAAGATGGTTCCACTTTTGTCTTGACTGGGGATATTCCTGCTATGTGGCTTCGAGATTCGACAGCCCAACTCAGACCCTACCTGCATGTGGCTAAAAGAGATCCCCTCCTGCGTCAGACCATTGCAGGTTTGGTCAAACGTCAGATGACCTTGGTACTCAAGGATCCTTATGCCAACTCCTTCAACATTGAGGAAAACTGGAAGGGGCACCACGAGACCGATCATACAGACCTTAATGGCTGGATTTGGGAACGCAAGTACGAGGTGGACTCGCTTTGCTATCCTTTGCAGCTGGCTTATCTCCTCTGGAAAGAAACTGGCGAGACTAGTCAGTTTGATGAGACTTTTGTCGCAGCGACTAAGGAAATTCTCCATCTTTGGACGGTGGAACAAGACCACAACAACTCTCCTTATCGTTTTGTCCGAGATACGGACCGTAAGGAAGACACTTTGGTAAATGATGGATTTGGCCCTGACTTTGCAGTGACAGGCATGACTTGGTCAGCCTTTCGTCCGAGTGATGACTGTTGTCAGTATAGTTACTTGATTCCGTCAAATATGTTTGCAGTTGTTGTTTTGGGGTATGTCCAAGAAATCTTTGCAGAACTAGCCCTAGCTGATAGCGAGAGTATCATGGCAGACGCTAAGCGTCTCCAGGCTGAAATCCAAGAAGGAATCGAAAACTACGCCTACACCACCAACAGCAAGGGTGAGAAAATTTACGCCTTTGAAGTGGATGGTCTAGGAAATGCCAGCATCATGGATGATCCAAATGTACCAAGTTTGTTGGCTGCACCTTATCTGGGCTACTGTTCAGTCGATGATGAAGTGTATCAAGCAACTCGTCGCACCATTCTGAGCCCTGAAAATCCCTACTTCTACCAAGGAGAATACGCTAGCGGTCTCGGAAGTTCTCATACCTTCTATCGCTATATCTGGCCAATCGCCCTTTCTATCCAAGGCTTGACAGCTACAGATAAAGCTGAGAAAAAATTCTTGCTAGATCAGCTGGTTGCTTGTGATGGTGGGACAGGTGTGATGCACGAAAGCTTCCACGTGGATGACCCAACTCTCTACTCTCGTGAATGGTTCTCTTGGGCCAACATGATGTTCTGTGAGTTGGTCTTGGATTACTTGGATATTCGCTAAGGAACATGCTTTAGCGCAACTGATTCTTGGAAAGAATCACAAATTTACATTTAAAACGTTAACAATAAAAATTTAATTTAGAATGAGGTTTTACTTCATGGAAAATGTTGTCGTACATATTATCTCACATAGTCACTGGGATCGTGAGTGGTACTTGCCTTTTGAAAGCCACCGTATGCAGTTGGTGGAATTGTTTGACAATCTCTTTGATCTCTTTGAAAATGACCCTGAGTTCAAGAGTTTCCATTTAGATGGACAAACCATTGTCCTTGATGACTACTTGGAAATTCGCCCTGAAAATCGCGACAAAGTCCAACGCTACATTGACGAAGGAAAATTGAAAATTGGTCCCTTTTACATTTTGCAGGATGATTACTTGATCTCCAGTGAAGCCAACGTCCGCAATACTCTTATTGGTCAGCAAGAAGCTGCCAAATGGGGCAAATCTACTCAAATTGGTTACTTCCCAGATACCTTTGGAAATATGGGACAAGCGCCTCAAATTCTTCAAAAATCAGGCATTCACGTGGCAGCTTTTGGTCGTGGTGTGAAGCCGATTGGATTTGATAACCAAGTCCTCGAAGATGAGCAGTTTACTTCTCAGTTTTCCGAAATGTACTGGCAGGGTGCGGATGGTAGTCGTGTTTTAGGTATTCTCTTTGCCAACTGGTACAGTAACGGGAATGAAATTCCAGTTGATAAAGATGAGGCCTTGACCTTCTGGAAACAAAAACTGGCAGACGTGCGTGACTACGCTTCGACCAACCAGTGGTTGATGATGAACGGCTGTGACCACCAGCCTGTACAGAAAAATCTGAGCGAAGCCATTCGTGTGGCAAATGAACTCTTCCCAGATGTGACCTTTGTTCATAGTTCCTTTGATGAATATGTTCAAGCTGTGGAAAGTGCTCTACCAGAGCAGTTATCAACGGTTACAGGTGAGTTAACCAGTCAGGAAACAGACGGCTGGTACACACTTGCCAACACTTCTTCATCTCGTATTTATCTCAAACAAGCCTTCCAAGAAAATAGCAACCTCCTAGAGCAAGTTGTAGAACCCATTGACTAGTTATCACAGGCGGCCACAACCACAAGGACCAGTTGACCTATGCTTGGAAAACTCTTTTGCAAAATGCACCGCATGATAGCATCTGTGGTTGTAGCGTGGACGAAGTTCACCGTGAGATGGAAACTCGTTTTGCCAAGGTCAACCAAGTAGGAAACTTTGTTAAGAGCAATCTTCTTAACGAGTGGAAGGGTAAAATCGCTACAGCTAAGGCTCAAAGTGATTATCTCTTTACTGTCATTAACACAGGCTTGCATGATAAGGTCGATACTGTCAGCACAGTGATTGATGTTGCGACTTGTGATTTCAAGGAATTGCACCCAACAGAAGGTTACAAGAAGATGGCTGCTCTTACCTTGCCAAGTTATCGTGTGGAGGACTTGGATGGTCGTCCTGTAGAGGCTAAAATCGAAGATTTGGGGAGCTAATTTTGAGTATGATTTACCAAAAGACAAGTTCCGCCAAGCTCGTATCGCTCGTCAAGTGCGCGTGACCATTCCAGTTCACCTAGCACCGCTTTCTTGGACAACCTTTCCAATTGCTGGAAGGAGAACAAGAACACCGTGACGGTATTTACCAAAACGGAGTGATTGATACGCCATTTGTAACGGTGAGTGTGGATGACAATATCACAGTTTATGACAAGACAACTCATGAAGCTTACGAAGACTTTATCCGCTTTGAGGACCGTGGAGATATCGGAAACGAGTATATCTATTTCCAACCAAAAGGAACAGAGCCCATCTATGCAGAGTTTAAGGGCTACGAGGTCTTGGAAAACACAGCTCGCTATGCTAAGATTTTGCTCAAACATGAATTGACAGTGCCAGTCAGTGCGGATGAAAAACTAGAAGAAGAGCAAAAAGGCATCATCGAGTTTATGAAGCGTGAGGCTGGACGTTCAGAAGAATTGACAAGCATTCCTCTTGAAACTGAGTTGACTGTCTTTGTTGACAATCCACAGATTCGCTTTAAGACTCGCTTTACTAATACTGCCAAAGACCACCGTATCCGTCTCTTGGTCAAGACTCATAACACGCGTCCAAGCAATGATTCTGAAAGCATCTATGAAGTGGTGACACGACCAAACAAACCAGCAGCTTCATGGGAAAATCCTGAAAATCCTCAACACCAACAAGCCTTTGTCAGTCTGTATGACGATGAAAAAGGGGTGACTGTATCTAACAAGGGATTGAATGAATACGAAATCCTTGGAGATGACACCATTGCCGTGACTATTTTGCGTGCATCAGGTGAGTTGGGTGACTGGGGCTACTTCCCAACACCAGAGGCACAATGCTTGCGGGAGTTTGAAGTCGAATTTGCACTTGAATGCCACCAAGCCCAAGAACGCTTTTCAGCCTATCGTCGGGCTAAAGCTTTGCAGACACCATTTACAAGCCTTCAGATTGCTAGACAAGAAGGAAGTGTGGCTGCGACTGGTAGCCTCTTGAATCATTCTGTTCTCAACATACCGCAAATCTGTCCAACAGCCTTTAAGGTAGCTGAAAATGAAGAAGGCTATGTCCTTCGCTACTACAATATGTGTAGTGAAAATGTACGTGTGCCGGAAAGTCAACATCTTTTCCTTGACCTACTTGAACGACCATACCCAGTTCATAGAGGCCTCATTTCACCACAAGAGATTCGAACAGAATTTATCAAAAAAGAAGAAATTTAATTTCAAAAAGTAAACATAAAAAGAAAGGAGGGGCGAAAAGGTAAAAACTAACTGCTGATTCGCCCCTTTTTATGGTAAAAACAATGACCATTGCAACGATTGATATCGGAGGGACTGGGATTAAGTTTGCCAGTCTGACTCCTGATGGGAAAATATTAGATAAGATAAGTATCCCAACACCAGAAAACTTGGAGGATTTACTAGCTTGGCTAGACCAGCGCTTGTCAGAACAGGATTACAGTGGGATCGCTATGAGCGTTCCAGGTGCGGTCAATCAAGAGACAGGTGTGATTGACGGCTTCAGTGCCGTGCCCTACATCCACGGATTTTCTTGGTATGAGGCGCTTAGCTCTTATCAGATTCCTGTCCATCTGGAAAATGATGCCAACTGCGTTGGACTCAGTGAATTGCTAGCTCATCCAGAACTTGAAAATGCAGCCTGTGTCGTGATTGGGACAGGGATTGGCGGAGCTATGATTATTAATGGCAGACTTCACCGAGGTCGCCACGGCCTGGGTGGGGAATTTGGCTACATGACAACCCTTGCCCCTTCTGAAAAGCTCAACAACTGGTCGCAATTAGCGTCAACTGGCAACATGGTACGATACGTGATTGAAAAATCTGGTCAGACTGACTGGGACGGTCGCAAGATTTACCAAGAAGCTAAAGAAGGTAATACCCTTTGTCAAGAAGCTATTGAACGCATGAACCGCAATCTGGCGCAAGGCTTGCTCAATATCCAGTATCTCATCGATCCAGATGTGATTAGCTTAGGTGGCTCTATCAGTCAAAATCCAGATTTTATCCAGGGTGTCAAGAAGGCTGTAGATGACTTTGTCGAAACCTACGAAGAATACACGGTCGTACCTGTCATCCAAGCCTGCACCTATCATGCAGATGCCAATCTCTACGGTGCCCTTGTCAACTGGTTACAGGAGGAAAACCAATGGTAATTTTTACAGGACTTAGTCCCAAACAAATGCAAGCTATTGAAGTGTTAAAAATCACATTTCTCTGCCAGATGTGGAAGTGGCAGTTGCGCAGTCTGACCAAGCGTCTATCTCTATTAAGGGTGAGGGTGGGCACTATCAATTAACTTATCGCAAACCTCACCAACTCTACCGCGCCTTGTCCTTGCTGGCAACGGCTCTAGCAGAAGGTGACAAAGTAGAAATTGAGGAGCAGGCGGCTTATGAAGAGTTGGCCTACATGGCGGACTGTTCTCGAAATGCAGTTTTGAATGTGACTTCTGCCAAGAAGATGATTGAAGTGTTAGCTCTCATGGGTTACTCAACTTTTGAACTTTACATGGAGGACACCTACCAGATTGAAGGACAACCTTACTTTGGCTATTTCCGCGGGGCATATTCGGCTGAGGAGTTGCAGGAAATCGAAGCCTATTCCCAGCAGTTTGATATGACCTTTGTGCCTTGTATCCAGACCTTAGCCCACTTGTCGGCCTTTGTCAAATGGGGTGTCAAGGAAGTGCAAGAACTCCGTGATGTAGAGGATATTCTTCTCATCGGCGAAGAAAAGGTTTATGATCTGATTGATGGCATATTTGTCACTCTGTCTAAACTGAAGACTCGCAAGGTCAATATTGGAATGGACGAAGCCCACTTGGTTGGTTTGGGACGCTACCTGATTCTAAACGGTGTGGTGGATCGTAGTCTCCTCATGTGCCAACACTTGGAGCGCGTGCTGGATATTGCTGACAAGTATGGTTTCCACTGCCAGATGTGGAGTGATATGTTCTTCAAACTCATGTCAGCAGATGGGCAGTACGACCGTGATGTGGAAATTCCAGAGGAAACTCGTGTCTACCTAGATCGTCTCAAAGACCGTGTAACCTTGGTTTACTGGGATTATTACCAGGATAGCGAGGAAAAATACAATCGCAATTTCCGCAATCATCACAAGATTAGCCATGACCTTGCATTTGCAGGTGGAGCTTGGAAGTGGATTGGTTTCACACCCAACAACCATTTCAGCCGTCTCATCGCTCTTGAAGCCAATAAAGCTTGTCGTGCCAATGATATCAAAGAAGTCATTGTGACGGGTTGGGGGGGATAATGGTGGAGAAACTGCCCAGTTCTCTATCCTCCCAAGCTTGCAAATCTGGGCAGAACTCAGCTACCGTAATGACCTAGATCGTTTGTCTGCTCACTTCCAGACCAATACAGGTCTTTCGGTTGAGGATTTCATGCAGATTGACCTAGCCAACCTCTTACCAGATCTACCAGGCAATCTCAGTGGCATCAATCCCAACCGCTATGTCTTTTATCAGGATATTCTTTGTCCAATCCTTGATCAACACATGACACCTGAACAGGATAAGCCACACTTCGCTCAAGCAGCTGAGACGCTTGCTGACATTAAAGAAAAAGCTGGAAACTATGCTTACATATTTGAAACTCAAGCTCAGTTGAACCAGATTTTAAGCAGTAAAGTCGATGTGGGACGACGCATTCGTCAGGCCTACCAAGCGGGGGATAAAGAAGGTCTGCAAGAAATCGCAAGACAAGAATTACCAGAACTCAGAAGCCAAATCGAAGACTTCCATGCCCTCTTTAGCCATCAATGGTTGAAGGAAAACAAGGTCTTTGGCTTGGATACAGTTGATATCCGTATGGGCGGACTTTTGCAACGCATCAAACGAGCAGAAAGCCGCATCGAGGCTTATCTGGCTGGTCAGCTTGACCGCATCGACGAGTTAGAAGTGGAAATCCTGCCATTTACTGACTTTTACGCAGATAAGGATTTCGCAGCCACAACAGCCAACCAGTGGCATACCATTGCGACAGCTTCAACGATTTATACGACCTAAAATAAGAACACCCTACTACTTAGTTTATAAACTAACTAAAATGCTTGTCTAGAGAACTTGACAGGAGATTAAGAGCTCGAAGATCAATTTATTCGTCTCGTATGTAATTAAATAGATTATCATTTATTAGAACAGATGCTCCTAAACTAGGCGAATAAAAAAGAATAAGTGTTGTTATCTTTTGTTGCGTATTGTGTAGATTTCATAATATCCTCAGTTTAGCCATATTTCGTTTTTTTATGGATTTTGTATTACCATTTTGATTATATAAATACAAAGTAACCTTTTCGGTTATCAGTCAATGAAAAAGTGAAAACAAATTTAAAATGTTAAAAGACAATTTAAAAAAGTCCGACTAGATGCAGGAATTACTCAATTAGAAGTTGTTGAAAAGTTAGGTGTAGCAAAAGTCCAGTATGCTAGGTGAGAAAGTAGAGGAAGGAATCCAAAAGATGAAACAGTAGAAAAATTAGCTGAAATCTTAAATACTTCTTTTGAGATTCTAAAAGGACAATATGATGGCCTTGAGGAGATTGTTAGTTTATTGAGATAATACGAACTGACGGAAGAACATAGAAAAGAAATTAAACAATTAATACAAAACTATTTAGATGGTATTTTAATATGATTGAACAAATTACAAATTTATCGCGAAAATCTTTTTAAAGACTATACTACTCCACCTAATTTTTTTAAGGAGAAGAATATTTTATTTGGATATAATGGTAGAGGGAAGAGTTCTTTGGCATTGGGTATCATTGATACTTTTAAAGCCAGTGTTAAAAGTGAAACTTCGTATCGACTCTTCAATAAAGATTATGTAAAAGATACATTACTATTAAATGATACTGTTTCGATTATAAAAGGGGTGAGGGTAACTTTTAGTAAGAACGACGCAAGTATAGCTAAAACGATAAAAGAGCTAGAAACTCAAAAAGTAGATGTAAAAACTTTAAAAAGTTCCATTAGTGATAAAAAAAATAATCTGAGGATTGAAATTGATACTATACATGATTCAAACAAAGGAAAAGCTAAAATTAATAAAAGAAAAGCCACACTAGGTCCTATAGAAGTTTTTAATCTCTATATAGAAGATTTAAAAAGAGCACGTGAAATCAACTCATCGGATGAGTTTATAGCATCATTTGAACCTGATAGTGAAAGTTTTGAGAAAATTAAACAAAAATATATTATCAAGCTCATTTCCACAATTAAAAATTATAAAATTTACTAACGAAGATAAAGATTTTTTGAAAGATGTTCTAGAAAAATCCTATGAGGATATTAAGGAAATCCCCACATTAGAATTGCTACATTGGTTAGAACAAGGTATAGAACTCCATAAAGATGCAGAACATTATTGTTTATTTTGCCAGAATTCTTTCACCCTTGATGATGTAAAACAAAGAGTAAAAGAATATAAAGAAAATGAAAAACAAAAAGATATTGAACGACTGGAAAAAATAAAAGGAGTACTTAAATACAATTTGTCTCTTCTTAAAGATGAAAATAAGCTGAAAAGTCAGTTAAATTTGATTAATATTGAATCTGGAATTATTGAAGAAATTATTAATAGTGACAACGTATCTAGATTAGCTGAACTTGCATCAACTATTGAGTCGAAGATTCAAGATATGAGCACAACGTATAGTTTTACAGATTCAATTTCAAAGTTTGAATTAAAAGTGGATAGGGTTGCTGATAAAATTAGAAAGGGATACAGAGATAAAATTAAAGAACTTGACGACACTATTAATAATATTGAGATCTTGGCAAAAGGAAAAATCTGTTTGTCTTTAGTTAAGAATAACTTTATGTTAAAACTTATAGAATTAATCAGAGAGAAAAGAGAGTTATTAGAAATTGAAAAAAAGAAATGAACAAATAGATAGTGAAATTAATAAATTAAAAAGAAAAAAACAATCAAAGTATACAGATTTCATGGAATTTTTTTAAATTATGTGTTAAAGAATTTAGGAATTCAAATAAAGTTAATTTTAGAGGATAAAAAAATTATTACTTACAACACACAATAGAAGAATGTAAGTTAACTGTAGATGATATAAGTGAGGGAGAGAAAAATTTACTATCATTGTTGTATTTCTATTTTGAACTGTATAATGACAACAAACAGACTAAATTAAAAAAAGAAATTGAATTAATAGTTGTTGATGACCCAATTTCTAGTTTAGATGATGCTAATAAATTTTATGTTTTTAGAAATCATAAAGAAATTGTTAAGTGAGAAAAAAATCCAAATCTTTGTCTTGACACATTCCTGGGATGATTTTTGTCAGATATCATATCATTTTAAAAATAATACAGATGCGAAGCTTTTAGAAATCTATAAGGAACCTACACAACAATTTCAAAGTGCAGTTCGAGAGTGTGCTACAAATGTATCACCTTATAAGAAATTGTTTATCGAACTATACGAACTCTCATTGAAGGATTTGAACAGTTTAAATGACTGTGATATTTATCATGCTGCAAATAGTATGAGAAGAGTGTTTGAGGAGTTTCTAAATTTCAAGAAGCCTAATTTGCTCCCGCAAAAGACAAATCAAAAAGAGATTGAAGATATTTTTGAAAAGGCGACGGGGCAACACATGGGGAATAATCGAAAACAAGAGCTGGGTAGTTTCCTTTCGTTTATTAATGTGCTATCACATCGTCCAATTAAAAGTGACGAAATATTAAATAATTCAAAATTCATTATGAAATTCATTCAGCAAGTAGATAAAATTCATTTTGAGTCAATGAGACGATTAGATAGATAGAAAATAGTGCTTTTTACTAGCTTTTGGTACTTTGGGCTTATAACCCTGGTGGAAACCACCCGTTAGACGGGTGGTTGTGATTTCAGATGGATTCTCAAAATTAGAAACAGAGTGTTTCTCGTGAAACATCCCTTTCCTAAAAAGTACTCCACATAAAATAATTTGTGGAGTTTTTTCTATAATTAGTAGTTTAACCTAACCTTCAAATAGGAGTATACTAATAATGTAATCGTTATCAAGAGTCTAAAAAGGAATTTTTAGATGGATATCAAAATAAAAAAGGGAGGAAATTATGAATAAGTTTTCAAAAACCTTGAGAGACAACTGGATCTTTCTCTTGATGGTTTTGCCAGGGGCACTCTGGTTGATTCTATTCTTCTACATTCCAGTATTTGGGAACGTGGTTGCCTTTAAAGACTACCACATGACCAGTAATGGATTTATAGATAGTATCGTGAATAGTAAATGGGTCGGACTAGATAACTTCAGATTCTTGTTTAGTTCAAAAGACGCCTTTATTATCACACGAAATACTGTCCTCTACAATCTCGGCTTTATCTTTATCGGTTTGATTGTATCTGTAGGGATTGCCATCATCCTTAGTGAACTCCGTTCTAAGAGAATGGTTAAGATTTTCCAAACTTCTATGTTGTTCCCTTACTTCTTGTCTTGGGTTATCATCAGTTTCTTTACAGATGCCTTCCTAAATATTGATAAAGGGGTGTTCAACCATTTCCTAGAATCTATTGGAATGAAGGAAATCAATTTCTACGCTGACTTGGGTATCTGGCCATACCTTCTCCTTTTCCTAGGTATTTGGAAAGGCTTTGGATATAGCAGTGTCATGTACTATGCGACAATCATGGGAATTGATCCAACCTACTACGAAGCAGCGACAGTGGACGGAGCCAGCAAATGGCAACGAATTCGCAATGTAACTATTCCACAGTTGACACCATTGGTAACTGTATTAACCATCCTTGCAGTCGGAAATATCTTCCGTGCAGACTTCGGTCTTTTCTACCAAATCCCCCACAATGCTGGTCAGCTTTATAACGTAACCAACGTCTTGGACGTATATGTTTATAATGGTTTGACTCAGACAGCGGATATCGGGATGGCTTCAGCGGCAGGTCTCTACCAATCAGTAGTCGGTTTGCTTTTGGTTATCCTATCAAACTTACTTGCAAGACGAGTTGATCCAAACTCAGCCTTGTTCTAGAAAGGAGGAGAATATGGCAGAAAAGAAAATTAAAAAAGAAAAAATTGATAATGTCGGCATTCACTCCTTCAGTAAGAAAGCAGATATCTTCTTCAGTACCATTTCTGGTTTGGTTGCCCTCTCTTGTATCCTACCCTTTGTATTCGTTATCGTTATTTCGGTGACAGATGAAAAGAGTATCCTCCAAAATGGATATAGCTTCTTCCCATCCCAATTTGGATTAGACGGTTTTGAGTTCTTGGCACAGTTTAAGGATAAAATTCTCCAAGCCCTCTTCATCTCAGTCTTTGTAACAGTGGTGGGGACTATCACAAACGTTTTTATCACAACAACTTATGCCTACGCTATTTCACGGACAACCTTTAAGTATCGCAGATTCTTTACGATTTTTGCCCTTCTTAGTATGTTGTTCAACGCTGGTTTGGTACCGGGCTATATCGTGGTAACTCGTTTACTTCAACTTGGTGATACAGTTTGGGCCTTGATTGTTCCAATGCTTCTCTCACCATTTAACATCATCTTGATGCGTTCCTTCTTCAAGAAGACCATTCCAGAAGCTATTCTAGAATCCGCTCGTATCGATGGTGCTAGTGAGGCCCGGATCTTCTTCCAAATCTGTTTGCCATTGTCATTACCAGGTATCGCAACCATCACGCTTTTGACAGCTCTTGGTTTCTGGAATGACTGGATCAACGCCCTTCTTTACATCAAGAGTGACAACTTGTATCCATTGCAATATTTGCTCATGCAAATCCAGCAAAATATGGACTACATCGCCAAAGCAGTCGGCCTATCTGGTCAACTGGGAGTTGCTCTTCCAAAAGAAACAGGTCGTATGGCCATGGTTGTGGTCGCAACCCTTCCAATCGCGATTTTGTATCCATTCTTCCAACGCTACTTTGTAAAAGGTTTGACTATCGGTGGTGTGAAAGAATAGTACTTGTCGAGAAAAAAATTTCTCATTTCCAAACTTCCCTTGCGTGAAGTTAAAATCATTATATTGTTTATAAGTTTAAAAATAAAAAAAGGAGTTTTTGTCATGAAAAACTGGAAAAAATATGCTTTTGCATCTGCTAGCGTAGTCGCTTTGGCTGCTGGTCTCGCTGCTTGTGGAAACCTTTCAGGTAACAAAAAAGCTGCTGACTCAGCTTCAGGTGAAAAGACTGTTATCAAAATGTACCAAATCGGGGACAAACCAGATAACTTGGATGAATTGCTAGAAAATGCTAACAAAATCATCGGTGAAAAAGTTGGTGCTAAATTGGATATCCAATATCTTGGATGGGGTGACTATGATAAGAAAATGTCAGTTATCACATCATCTGGTGAAAACTACGATATCGCCTTTGCATCTAACTATGTTGTAAATGCTCAAAAAGGTGCCTATGCTGACTTGACTGACTTGTATAAGAAAGAAGGGGCAGAGCTTTATAAAGCACTTGACCCAGCTTACATCAAAGGTAACAGCATTAACGGTAAAATTTACGCAGTTCCAGTTGCAGCCAACGTTGCATCATCTCAAAACTTCGCCTTCAACGGAACTCTTCTTGCTAAATACGGTATCGATATTTCAGGTGTCACTTCATATGAAACACTTGAACCAGTTTTGAAACAAATCAAAGAAAAAGCTCCAGATGTAGTGCCATTTGCGGTTACTAAGAACTTCATCCCATCTGATAACTTTGACTACCCAGTTCCAAATGGACTTCCATTCGTTATCGATCTTGAAGGAGATACTACTAAGATCGTAAACCGTTACGAAGTGCCTCGCTTCAAAGAACACTTGAAGACGCTTCACAAATTCTATGAAGCTGGATACATTCCAAAAGACGTAGCAACAAGCGATACTTCATTTGACCTTCAACAAGATACTTGGTTCGTTCGTGAAGAAACAGTAGGACCAGCTGACTACGGTAATAGCTTGCTTTCACGTGTTGCTAACAAAGATATCCAAATCAAACCAATTACTAACTTCATCAAGAAAAACCAAACAACACAAGTTGCTAACTTTGTCATCTCAAACAACTCTAAGAACAAAGAAAAATCAATGGAAGTGTTGAACCTCTTGAACACTAACGCAGAACTTTTGAACGGTCTTGTTTACGGTCCAGAAGGCAAGAACTGGGAAAAACTTGCAGGTAAAGAAAACCGTGTTAAAGTCCTTGATGGTTACAAAGGAAACACTCACATGGGTGGATGGAACACTGGTAATAACTGGATTCTTTACATCAACGAAAACGTTACAGACCAACAAATTGCAGATTCTAAGAAACAATTGGCAGAAGCTAAAGAATCTCCAGCGCTTGGATTCATCTTTAACACTGACAGTGTGAAATCTGAAATCTCAGCAATCTCTAACACAATGCAACAATTCGATACAGCTATCAACACTGGTACTGTAGACCCAGATAAAGCTATTCCAGAATTGATGGAAAAATTGAAATCTGAAGGTGCCTACGATAAAGTATTGAACGAAATGCAAAAACAATACGATGAATTCTTGAAAAACAAAAAATCATAAGATCAATTGATTTCGTGTATTCATTCCTAATTCCTAAAAACTGAATCACTGTTTTCCTCAGGCTTATCTGGGGGAGGCAGTGATTTTTTGAAACAAGAGCATAGATATCCATGTTTTCTTATCACTATTTAACCATTCAGGAAATCTTAAGCATCATTTATCTATCCTATGCGGTGCATGTGATTAATAATATTGTAGCGCTCCTACCATTTCTGCTGACTTTTTACATAGGGTGTGGTAAAATACTGGCACGAGGGTTAGGAATGATCGTTTTTCAATTGAAGGAGGAAAATGAGAATGACACCATTAAAATGGTTTGCAGGAGGAAACGAAAGGCGTTGTGAAGCGATGGCTATTATTGATTATCTACTGGAAGATATAAAGGATGCGCCTCAACTGACTCCCCTGAAAAATCAGTTAGTGATTTATAAAAGACGATTAAAGGACGATGGAACCTCTACTCCATTTATATTGAGTCAAATGAACGTTGACGTCTCACGTGTGTTGATTGACAATAAGATAAGTTTGTCAGAAAGTCAAGCAGAGCAGATCAAAAAATTGAGGGAATTATCTGCTATTCGCTATGGTTACTGATGAAGTTCAGGAACAAACCGCTTTCTATAAATTTCCAGTCAAATAAATTGCATTCGTTTTCTCAAGCAGGTATACTAGTATAGTTAGATGAAAAATTCTGAAAATTTAAGAATAGAAAAGAGAACAAATCTTATGGCAAAAGATATTCGTGTCTTACTTTACTACCTTTATACTCCAATTGAAAATGCAGAACAATTTGCTGCAGACCACTTGACTTTCTGTAAATCAATCGGCCTTAAAGGCCGTATCCTAGTCGCTGACGAGGGAATTAACGGCACAGTTTCAGGTGACTATGAAACAACTCAAAAATACATGGACTACGTTCACAGCCTCCCAGGAATGGAAGACCTCTGGTTCAAGATTGACGAAGAAAATGAACAAGCCTTCAAGAAGATGTTTGTTCGCTACAAGAAAGAAATTGTTCACCTTGGTTTGGAAGACAATGACTTTGACAACGACATCAACCCACTTGAAACAACAGGTGCCTACTTGTCTCCAAAAGAGTTCAAAGAAGCCCTTCTTGACGAAGATACCGTTGTCCTTGATACACGTAACGACTATGAGTACGACTTAGGACATTTCCGTGGGGCTATCCGCCCAGACATCCGCAACTTCCGTGAGTTGCCACAATGGGTTCGTGACAATAAGGAAAAATTCATGGACAAGCGTGTCGTGGTTTACTGTACAGGTGGCGTTCGCTGTGAGAAATTCTCAGGTTGGATGGTCCGTGAAGGCTACAAAGATGTCGGCCAATTGCACGGAGGAATTGCAACTTACGGGAAAGACCCAGAAGTGCAAGGTGAGCTTTGGGATGGAAAAATGTATGTATTTGACGAGCGTATTGCAGTCGATGTCAACCATGTCAACCCAACCATCGTAGGGAAAGACTGGTTTGATGGAACACCATGTGAACGTTATGTCAACTGTGGAAATCCATTCTGTAACCGTCGTATCTTGACATCAGAAGAAATGAAGTCAAGTACCTTCGTGGATGCTCACACGAGTGCCGTGTTCACCCACGTAACCGCTATGTTTCAGAAAATGAATTGACACAAGCTGAAGTGATCGAGCGCCTAGCTGCTATCGGTGAAAGCTTGGATCAAGCAGCTACTGTATAACATCAAACAGTCCTCAGGGGCTGTTTTTCTATGCTTTTTACTCAAAAATCTAAAGTTTGTTTCTGTATCTTTCAGAAAAATAAGGTATACTATATGTAAACGATTTCAAAGGAGTCCAGTTATGACGAAAATATTTTTTATTCCAAATAAACAGAGCATTTTAGGAGAACAGGAAATTTTGACTGCCAAGTCTATCTTGGCCTTGGTAGATGGTTTGGAGTCGCATAGTTATGATGCAGTCTATCTCCGTCAGCCTCTTAACCGTCTTGAGTATATCGAGTGTGCGATAGTGGGGCAATCACAATTTCTTTTTAAGGTCAGTTATGCTGATGGTCAAAAGGCTTACTGTGTCGATATTCCCGACCTACTAACGCAGACAGACTGGCAGATTATCAAATCATTTTTAGATGCCCTTCTTGCTTATACAGGAACTGAGATTGAAGGACTAGATGGCTTTGACTTTGAAGCTTATTTCCAAGCAAGTATTCAAGCCCATCTGACAGATACTGCAGCTCGTTTTATGATTTGCCAAGGAATTTTTAATCCTGTATTCTTTAGTCATGAGGACTTGAAAAGCTTTTTAGAGGAAGATGGATTGGAACAGTTTGAAGCGCGTGTACGTGCGGTTCAAGAGACAGATGCCTACTTTGCAAGAGTTTCCTTCTATCAGGATGGAGAAGGTCAAGTGCACGGTGTTTACCATCTGGTTCAAGGCGTCAAGACCGTTTTGCCGAGAGAACCATTTGTTCCTGCAGCCTATATTGAGCAACTGGTGGATAAGGAAGTCCAGTGGGAGATTGATTTGGTTCAAATCACAGGAGACGGCTCTAAACCAGAAGACTATGAAGCAATCGCCCGCTTCGACTATGCAAAATTCCTAGAGTCACTACCATCAGAATCTTACCACCAACTAGACGCCAATCAATTAGAAATTCAACCTATCCTAGGACAAGATTTTAAAACATTAGCACAAAAAGAGTAAAGCAGAAGCAGGTCAATCGACTTGCTTTTTGATATATAAAAAATCCTGTCCATAAATGACAGGATTGAAGTTTAAAGAAAGGCTAAGATACGGAGATAATCCCCAATCAGTGCCACTTCAGCTACAAAGAAGAGGAGGATAATGACTCCGTTCACAAGGACAGATAAGGCTAACTGATAGAAGGAGTCTACTTCACTGGTTTGGCTTGGTTTCGTAATGTTGTGGAGACTGGCAAGCAGAATGATTCCAATGCTAATCGCACACAAGAGAGCTGCAAATGGTAGGCTATCAAAGAAGGCAAAGAAACTAGCAATAGCAGTGAGGATGATTGGAATTGCCAAGAGTTGGCTATATTGTTGGAAGATCTTTTCTAGCGTCCAGTCAGTTTCTTGGTGGATAAATCGTTTCACAACAAAGCTACCGAGTAGGAATGAAAAGAGGAAGAGAGTGGTTGCTACCAAGATAGAAATGATTGAAAAGAGTCCCAAAGGGGCTAGCTGTTCAGGGAAGTGGCTGTTGATAGTTGCTATATGTCCATAATAAGCCTGCTTGATATGGTAGATACTAAAGAAAAAGGAAGATGAAGAAAATAGAATGAGCAAGATAAAGGCCGTGTAACTATGTTTGCTACTTGTTTCAAGATTGCTTGTTGGAGATTTGAGAGCTTCCACTAGCCAAGACCAAAATAGTGAGATTTCTTCTTTTAATCGAGCGGTTTTGTGGGGGTCAATTTCTGGGATATAGGGACTTTCTAAAGCCTTGTTGATAAGATTTTTTACTTTGGCTGGACTTTCTTGAGCCTTCTCTTGATCAGGCTTAGCTTCTCCCGGTTCTTCAGTGTGATTTTCTTCTATCGTTTCGGGAGCTTCCTCATCATGAGTTTCAGCCTCTTTAGAAGAAATGTCTGTTTCTTCGCTTGCTTGTATATCAGTCTCTACAGTCTCTGTTTCTTCAGGCTGGGCTTCTGATCTTGTCTTAGGTGCTTTCTTCTCAAGATCGGCACTTTCAAACCATTCTTGTGTCATGGTGGGACCTCCTTTTTTCTAGTTGTTTTCTATATTTACATTAGCAGATGTAAGCGCTTTTGTCAACGATTTCTAGAAGAAGATTCGTGTTCCTCTGATTTGAGTAGATAGATATCCTGGTCTGCCTTTACCATGAGTTGATCTTTTGCATCTGCTTTTTCTGTTTTATAAGGATTGCTTAATCGTTCATCTTTGTTTTCTTCGTTTTTAAACGAACGCCTTCCTTCTCTTAAAAAATGATGAATAGAGCCATGTTTTGTTGAAAGATCTAAGTTGATTCTTTGTTTTTCTTCTTCGGAAAGTAGCAGTTGTAGGTCTGTTTTCGCCATCAATTCCACCTTACCGTGTACTTGGATTTTTTCAGCGTGGAAGTGATTTTCTGTTGACTCTAGCTGACTATCTGTCAGTTCTGTGCTAAAGATATTGATGATATTTGGTGTTGTGAATTTGCTGTTTTTGATACGACTTCCTTCAATTCGGAGGAGATAACCATTTGTATTGAGAGTTGCATTTTCAAGGCTAGCATTTATGATGGTGGTTTGTCCACGATTGGTTGACACGTTGATCCCTTTTAGACTTCTTCCTTTTGGAACTTGTAGAATAACTTCTTCAAAACGACGAGAGTAGCCACTTGCGATATGGAGAATCCCGTCAATTCCAGAAGAGAGAAACGGAGTTTCAGACAGTTTTTTATCTGTTAGGCTTAGAGTTTTGTCGTTTTGATTCGTAACAAGATCATGGTGAGCAGAGAGTGATGGATGGTAAGAAATGTGGATTTGATCATCGAAAGAGTCTGTGATGGTCAGCGCGTGTTGATGGAGAGTAATCTCTAGGTTTTCGACTTCCTTGCCAAAGGTCAACTCTTCCATCCGACTATCATAGACAGGCTCCTTGGACATGGCAAGTAGGCTCTTGATCCCGTCAGATTGGATGCCTACAAAGAGTAAGATAAAGCCGATAACAGTAGTCACCACACCAAAAATGAGAAATCCTCTTGTCCATTTATGCATGATGATCACCTCTCTTTCCTTTTTTGAGAACAAATTGCACCAGGCGCACAATGAGTAGACCGAAGAAGCGAGCTACATAGGAAATACCTAGTAAAACCAGCGAAGAAGCACCGATAGCCAGTAAACCAGAACCGAAAATCAAGATAAAGGCTGATTTAGCTTGGGCGAGGACAGTGAAACTTTCAACTAAAAATAGGAATCCGCCGATGATACCAAGTATGGAAACTGCAAAGAAAGCCAGAATGACAGTCAAAGCAGCCACAAGGATTCCGAACAGAGCCACGAGGATGGCGATTCCCAGAGGAATACCGATGGGTGCTGCAAGCAAAGCTAACAAGGCGATATGCAAAATTTGTCGGTTATTCTTTTGAGCGGGTGCCTCATTGATTTTTTTATCGAGGAGATTGGAGAGAACTTCGTGGGCCGCTTCTTTGGGAGTTCCCAAGCTAGCGATGAGTTCTTCTTCTCCCTCGACCCCAGCATCGTCAAAGAGTTCTCTGAAATAGTCCATGGCTTCAATTTGGTCAGCCTGAGGCAGTTTTTTGAGATAAAGTTCTAGCTGAGTCAGGTATTCAGTTCTTGTCATGGCGGATACTCCCTTCTATGATGCCATTGATGGTGTCTGTATAGAGTGTCCATTCATCTTTTAGGGTCAAGAGCTGCTCCACACCACGGTCTGTTAAGGAGTAGTATTTGCGCATGCGACCTTGGAACTCTCTAGAATAGGTTTTCAGAAAGCTATTGCCTTCCAATTTTTTTAGGATAGGATAGAGTGTAGATTCTTTGATATTAGCGATCAGCTTGATGGTTTGGCTAATCTCATACCCATAAGAATCATCCTGCTCCAGTACAGCCAAGATGAGAAATTCAATCAAGGCAGAGGATGTTGGAAAGTACATGGGGAACCTCCTTTTCTAATGTGTAAGATTTTTATATATAATTTTTCTACACATACATTGTACATCTAAAAGAAAGCCCTGTCAAGAGAAATGTGTAAAATTTTTATATATAAAAAACTTCTAGCCAAAACTAGAAGTTTAGAGGATTTTATCAGCTCTGTCTACTGTAAAGAGGGCCACGGTCATGATGATATCGACGAGTAAGAGGGCAGCTACAGCTGGCACCCAAGAGTGGAAAAGGTCAAAACTGTAACCAAAGAGGGTTGGTCCAAAGGCTGCCAGGATATAGCCTCCTGTTTGAGATAGGCCAGATAATTGGGCTGTCTTTTCAGGAGCGCTTGTCTTGAGTGAAAAGTTGACCATGAGATAAGGGAAGAGGGCGCTGGTTGCGGTTCCGATGAGGAGATGGATGGCAAGCCAGTAAAAGAAATTACCGATTGGGAAAAAGAGCATGGAAATGCCGACAACACCAGCTAGTGAAACCAGAGTGAGCATGAGTTGACGGTTGCGAGTAGACAAGCTGGTTGTCAGGCTTGGGATGGTCATTGAAAAAGGAATGCTAATCAGAGAGAAGATAGAGGTCAGCAAGCCAGCTTCGTGACTAGATAGGCCTGCATGGATAGCCATGGTAGGTAGCCAGGTCATAGCGGTGTAAAAGAGCAAGGACTGGAAACCTGCAAAGACAATAACTGCCCAGACCTGTTTATTACGCATAACCTTTGCTTTGCTTTTTTGTTTAGTTTGTGGAGCCAGTCTGTGATTATAGCGGTGATTTGGGATCCAGACCAAAAAAGTTGCTAGACAGAGCAGAGTGAGGAGGATGATAAGTCCTTTCCAAGAACTGGCTTGTGTAATAGGCACAGCCAGATAGGAAGCCAGAGCAGTTGCAATCCCCATAGAAGTTACATATAAGGTAGTCAGAAAACCAATTTTCTTTGGTTGATTGGCTTGGATGAGACTAGGAAGCAGAACATTGATGACTGCGATACTTGCCCCAACCATCAAGGTTCCTAGATAGAGCAGGGGCAGATTGATTAGTCGAATCAGTGAGCCGATGGTCAAGAAGAAGAGGCTGTAGGTGAAGAGATGTTCTAAGCCAATTTTCTGAGCCAGCCGGGTAGAAAAGAGCGAGAAGAGGGTAAACATGAGGAGGGGAAGGCTGGTCAAGACACCAAGCGAACTAACTTCTACTCCCAGCCCTCGCGAAATATCTCCTAAAATAATGGGTAAAACAGTAAAAGGAGTCCGCAAGGATACACCAATCAGGATAATACCTGGAACAAAAAAGAGTGATTGCTTTTTCATATAATACCTCTTCTAGCTGATTTTAATAACAGCTTATTTTAAGGCTTTTTCCCTATAATGTCAAGTAAGGTTTTGGGCTTTCAAGATAAAAATAGGAAAGTCTTGAAAATTATGATAAAATAGTGGAAGGAAATCTATATATTGGAGAAAAACTGTGTCTGAAAAGCAAAAAATCAGCGTATTGATGTCGGTCTATATCAAGGAAAATCCGACATTTTTAAAGGATGCTATTAAGAGTGTTCAAAATCAGACCCTGAAACCGAGCGAATTGGTTCTGGTTGAGGATGGGCCTTTGACACCTGAGCTCTATCAGGTATTAGACCAGCTTGAAGCTGAGTCTGATATTCCAGTGAAACGCTATCCTCTTGAGCAGAATCAAGGCTTGGGTCTGGCTCTTCGACAGGGTGTTTTGCAGTGTCAGTATGATATTATTGCCCGTATGGATACGGATGATATAGCTGTTCCAGACCGTTTGAGAAACAGGTTCAGTTAATGGAGAAGGATAATCTCGACCTATTAGGTGGACATATTGCCGAGTTTATTGACAATCCTGATGAGATTGTTTCTTACCGTCGTGTTCCGACTCAACATGCAGATATTGTAGCTTATCAAAGGATGAGAAGTGCCTTTAACCACATGACTGTCATGTTCAAGAAGGACATGGTTCTCAAGGCAGGCAATTATGAAGATGGCCTTTATATGGAGGATGACCTCCTCTGGCTCAATATGATTGCTGCAGGAGCTAAGACTGGAAATCTGGATCAAATCTTGTGTCAGGTTCGTGTCGGAGCAGGGATGTTTGAGCGTCGCGGGGGACTGCGTTATCTCAAACTCTATCGTCAAGCTCGCCAGTGCATGCTTGAGCGAAGGCAAATTTCTTACATGGAGTATGCCAAGAGTGTTGCGATTCAGATGGTTGTTGCCCTTTGTCCAGGATTTGTCCGACAGTTTATTTTTATGAAACTGTTACGAAAAAGCAAGTAAAAGATTGTAGCAAATCGTAAACTAGAGAAAAAGTGTTATAATAACAATATAATACTCTTCGAAAATCTCTTCAAACCGCGTCAACGTCGCCTTGCCGTAGATATATGTTCCTGACTTTGTCAGTCTTATCCACAACCTCAAAACAGTGTTTTGAGCAGCCTGCGGCTAGTTTCCTAGTCTGCTCTTTGATTTTCATTGAGTATAATCATTCAGCTCTTTTAAGGAGGAGTAAATTTCTATGAATAAAAAACTCACAGATTATGTCATTGATCTGGTGGAAATTTTAAATAAACAACAAAAACAAGTCTTCTGGGGATATTTGATATTTTGAGTATGGTGGTTTCCATCATTGTATCTTATATTTTATTCTACGGATTGATTAATCCAGCACCTGTTGACTACATCATCTATACGAGTTTGGCTTTCCTGTTCTATCAATTGATGATTGGATTTTGGGGGTTGAACGCTAGTATTAGTCGTTACAGCAAAATTACGGATTTTATGAAAATCTTTTTTGGTGTGACTGTGAGCAGCGTCTTTTCATATAGTATCTGCTATGCCTTCTTGCCACTCTTTTCAATCCGTTTTATCGTGCTCTTTATCTTGTTGAGTACCTTCTTGATTTTATTGCCACGGATTACTTGGCAGTTAATCTACTCTAAACGCAAAAAAGGCAGTGGAGATGGGGAACACCGTCGAACTTTCTTGATTGGTGCTGGCGATGGTGGAGCTCTCTTTATGAACAGCTACCAACATCCAACCAGTGAATTAGAACTTGTCGGTATTTTGGACAAAGATGCTAAGAAAAAGGGTCAAAAACTTGGTGGTATTCCTGTTTTGGGTTCATATGATAATCTGCCTGAATTAGCCAAACGCCATCAAATCGAGCGTGTGATCGTTGCGATTCCGTCGCTTGACCCGTCAGAATATGAACGTATCTTGCAGATGTGTAATAGGTTAGGTGTCAAATGTTACAAGATGCCTAAGGTTGAAACAGTTGTTCAAGGACTTCACCAAGCAGGTACTGGCTTCCAAAAAATTGATATTACGGACCTTTTGGGCCGTCAGGAAATTCGTCTTGACGAATCGCGTCTGGGCGCAGAACTGACAGGTAAGACAATCTTGGTTACAGGTGCTGGAGGTTCAATTGGTTCTGAAATCTGTCGACAAGTTAGTCGCTTCAATCCTGAACGCATTGTCTTGCTCGGTCATGGGGAAAACTCAATCTACCTTGTTTATCATGAATTGATTCGTAAGTTCCAAGGGATTGATTATGTACCTGTGATTGCGGATATTCAAGACTATGACCGCTTGTTGCAAGTCTTTGAGCAGTACAAGCCAGCTATTGTTTATCATGCGGCTGCTCACAAGCACGTTCCTATGATGGAGCGCAATCCCAAAGAAGCCTTCAAAAACAATATCCGTGGAACCTACAATGTTGCTAGAGCTGTTGATGAAGCCAAAGTACCTAAGATGGTTATGATTTCGACAGATAAGGCTGTTAATCCACCAAATGTTATGGGAGCAACCAAGCGCGTGGCTGAGTTGATTGTCACTGGCTTTAACCAACGTAGCCAATCAACCTACTGTGCAGTTCGTTTTGGAAATGTTCTTGGTAGCCGTGGTAGTGTGATTCCAGTCTTTGAACGCCAGATTGCCGAGGGTGGTCCTGTAACGGTGACTGACTTCCGCATGACCCGTTACTTTATGACCATTCCAGAAGCTAGCCGTCTGGTTATCCATGCTGGTGCTTATGCTAAAGATGGAGAAGTCTTTATCCTTGATATGGGCAAACCAGTCAAAATTTACGACTTGGCTAAGAAAATGGTCCTTCTAAGTGGACACACCGAAAGCGAAATTCCAATCGTTGAAGTTGGGATTCGCCCAGGTGAAAAACTCTATGAAGAACTCTTGGTATCGACCGAATTGGTTGATAATCAGGTTATGGATAAGATTTTCGTTGGTAAGGTTAATGTTATGCCTCTAGAAGCAATCGACCAAAAAATTGAAGAGTTCCGAACTCTCAGTGGAGATGAATTGAAGCAAGCCATTATCGCCTTTGCTAATCAAACAACCCACGTTGAATAAAAAAGAAAAACGCATATTATCAGGTCTTGAAGAACCTTGGTAGTATGCGTTTTATATGTATAAACTTGTTTTATTCTCTTCTGAAATGGAGTCGTTATCCAGTCTATGTTATTGAAAATACTCCAAACTTCTAAGGGTTTGTGGGCCATATAATCAGGCTGATAGTTTAGCAAGTCTGCTTGCTCTCCAAATCCCCAAGTGACGGCCAATTTCTGAATGCCTGTTTCTTGGGCTCCCAACATATCGAACTTGGTATCTCCGATGATGATGGCTTGTTCTGGTGCTAGTTGATGTTTCTGCAAGGCTTGGCGAATGACATCTGCTTTATGTGGAGTTTCAGGGCTGGAACCATAAATGCCATCAAAGAAATGATGGATTCCCAAGTTTTTTGTCATGTCTTGAGCGGTAGGTGTATTCTTTGTAGTGGTGATGTAGAGTGGATATCTGCTTGATAACTCCTTAAGCAAATCTACAATCTGAGGGAAGAGTTGAGCTTCATAGATGCCTTTTTCCTTGTAGTAAGAACGGTATATCTGCACAGCATCAGCGATTTGTTCTTTGGGCAGGCAGGTCGCAAAACTACTTTCAAGGGGTGGCCCCATAAAACCACGAATCGTTTTGGCATCAGGGCTAGGCACCCCCAGCTCTTTAAAGGTATGGGTAAAGGCATTGTGAATCCCGATAGAACTGTCAACGAGGGTTCCATCCAAATCGAAAAAGATAGCTGTAATAGAGGTCATGGTTTCTCCTATTTGATAATACTCTTCGAAAATCTCTTCAAACCACGTCAGCTTCCATCTGCAACCTCAAAGCAGTGCTTTGAGCAACCTGCGGCTAGCTTTCTAGTTTGCTCTTTGATTTTCATTGAGTATAAGCTTATTCTCCGAAAATTTCTTTTTGGAGGCGACGACCAGTAGGGGTGGCAGCGAGTCCACCTTCAGCTGTTTCACGAAAGGCAGTTGGCATGCTTGAACCCACTTGGTACATGGCGTCGATAACCTCATCCACAGGGATTTAGATTCGATACCTGCCAAGGCCATGTCTGCTGCGATGAAAGCAAAGCTGGCTCCCATGGCATTGCGTTTGACACAGGGAACTTCGACCAAGCCTGCAACAGGGTCACAGATGAGGCCCAGCATATTTTTAATGACAAAGGCAATAGCTTGACTGGCCTGGTATGGTGTCCCACCTGCAGCCAGAGTCAAGGCGGCAGCACTCATAGCAGAGGCCGAACCAACCTCTGCCTGGCAGCCACCCTCAGCACCTGAGATAGAGGCGTTGTTTGCGATGACTAGTCCAAAGGCACCTGCAGCAAAGAGGAAATCCAACTGTTGCTCGTGGCTGAGGTCTAATTTTTCAATAGCAGCAGTGAGAACAGAAGGGAGACAGCCAGCACTTCCAGCGGTTGGAGTAGCGCAGACCAAACCCATTTTGGCATTGTGCTCATTGACTGCGATGGCATTTCGGGCAGCAGAGAGAATCGTGTAATCTGACAGAGTTTTTCCGTTTTTGATATAGTGATCCAATTTGGCAGCATCTCCACCTGTCAGTCCGCTACGAGATTTATTTTCATTGAGGCCGAGTTGGACAGAGGCTTTCATGACTTCTAGATTTCGTTCCATGAGAAGCAGGACTTCTTCACGTTCGCGACCGGTCAATTCAAACTCTGTTGTAATCATGAGTTCTGCGACATTTCCTTGAAAGTCCAGTTCTGCTTGCTCGACCAATTCTTTGATAGAATAAAACATGCTTCCTCCTATTTAAAGAAATTGACATTGTGGAGATGAGGAATTTTTCGAATTTCTTCGATGGCCTCATCACAGTTGCGACTGTCAACTTCGATAATCATAATGGCTTTTTCACCAGCTTTTTCACGAGTGACATTCATCTGGGCGATATTGATATCATAGCGGGAAAGTGCCTCTGTTACGAGGGCAATCATACCTGGAATATCTTGATGAACGATGATGATAGTCGGTGTATTCATACTGAGAGAGACGGCAAAGCCATTGAGTTCGGTGACCTGAATATTCCCGCCACCGATAGAAATACCAGTCACGCTGATGGTCTTGTGGGCATTTTTAACGGTAATTTTAGTGGTGTTGGGGTGAGGGGCATTGCTGTCTTTCTGAATGGTCCAGACAATCTTGATGCCACGCTTGTGAGCAATTTCCAGACTATTTGGGATTTCAGGATCGTCTGTATCCATGCCTAAAATACCTGCAACAAGGGCTAGGTCTGTCCCGTGGCCACGATAGGTCTTGGCAAATGAGTTAAAAAGTTGGAATTCGACTTCTGTCGGAGTATCATCAAAAATGGAAGAGACAATCTTCCCAATACGAACAGCACCAGCGGTATGGCTACTAGATGGGCCAATCATAACTGGTCCGATGATATCAAAGACAGATTGAAAACGAAGTGATTTCATCAGTTTCCCCTTATAAAAATTCTTATCTCTATTATATCAAAGAATGAGGCTCTTGGCTTTAATTGCGGATGAAAACCTTTTTAATGTCATAAACAGCATAAAATAGCGACTTTTATGACAAAAAATAGCTTGTTTAGGGAAATAAAAAATAATTTTGTAATATTTCTACATAAAAGTGTCAAGAAACAGTAATATTTAAAGGGTATGATAGAACTATAGAAAGAAGGAGAACTTTTAGATATGAAATCAACCACTAAAAAGATTAAAACAACTCTTGCAGGAGTAGCTGCCTTGTTTGCAGTATTTGCTCCATCATTTGTATCTGCTCAAGAATCATCAACTTACACTGTTAAAGAAGGTGATACACTTTCAGAAATCGCTGAAACTCACAACACAACTGTTGAGAAATTGGCAGAAAACAACCACATTGACAACATTCATTTGATTTATGTTGGTCAAGAGTTGGTTATCGATGGCCCTGTAGCGCCGGTTGCAGCACCAGCTACTTATGCGGCACCAGCAGCTCAGGATGAAACTGTTTCAGCTCCAGTAGCAGAAACTACAGAAGTAGCAGAGGAAGCAGCTCCAGTGGCAAGCACACCTGTAGCAGAAGAAAAAGTTGCTACAGCAGAAGTTTCAGCACCAGCTGCAACTGTAAGCGGATCTGAAGCAGAAGCTAAAGAATGGATCGCTCAAAAAGAATCAGGCGGTAGTTACACAGCTACAAACGGTCAATACATCGGACGTTACCAATTGACAGATTCATACTTGAACGGAGACTACTCAGCTGAAAACCAAGAGCGTGTAGCAGATGCTTACGTTGCAGGACGTTACGGTTCATGGTCAGCCGCTAAAAACTTCTGGCTTAACAACGGCTGGTATTAAGAAATAACGAACAGAATAATATGAAAAGTCGAGGGATTCCCTCGACTTTTTTATCTTTCCTTCGGTTGATAATAGGTCTCCACTTCTTTTTTGAAATGAGACAGCATAGAAGTTTCATCGGTCAACTCTAGAAGTGAGAACCCTTTAATCGAGTATTCTGATCGACAATTACACAAAAAACGAACTTCTGAACGTTCAAAAACCACACAGTGTTTCTTTCAACTTGATTGTATTCAAGACTGAAATCACTATGTGGTTTTATTTAGAAGTTAGTTTTTGCTAGCCTTTTATATCCTTTGTTTGATAAAAGACAATTAAATTAGTAATAGCCAATTGCTTACTGCTGACCGAATGATGTAATTCCGCCATCTAAATTAGCAAGATTATCACTGTTTGTGTTGGAGACTTCAGCATTGTTACTATTGGTATTAGTCTCTGCTTGAGATTCTGAAGTATTAGCGGTTTGATTTTGTGTACTTACCCTATCATTTCCACTATTACCAGCACTATCAGATGAATATTGTTCGCTTGCAGGCGCTTGTGAACTATATCTGCTCCCATTTGACTCAGTAT